>Ga0209060_10000070_pt1 | contig 275556 bp, 219 predicted proteins | sample Coa_R1_8_FD_187155 | JGI IMG/M metagenome (GOLD analysis project Ga0209060, IMG submission 187155) | Surface soil microbial communities from Centralia Pennsylvania, which are recovering from an underground coalmine fire - Coalmine... | ecosystem: Environmental > Terrestrial > Soil >... | reverse complement strand
GCCGATGTAGTACATATGTTGAGGAGCCTCCTTGAGTTTGTTTCTGAATCAGCGTCCCGCTGAGTTCAGCTCTTTGTAAACCCTGGAGGCTCCTCGAGTTTGCGTACTTATACATTCAAACAGCCTGAACGGGGGCCCGGTGTCAAAAGTTGTGACCAGACTCTTGCTAACCGCCGACCTTGATGTATCGTATAACCATATATGGCTACAACAAGGCTTGACCGCGAACTCAAGAAAGGCAGCGCCGAACTGCTGATTCTCTCCCTCGTGGAGACGCGCGCCCGTCACGGCTACGAGATCGGCAAGCTCATTGAGGATCGCTCCGGCGGCACGCTGAAATTCAACGTGGCGTCGCTCTATCCGCTGCTCTATCGCTTGGAAGCGCGTGGATGGATTCAGGGACGCTGGGTCGACAAGGCCGGGCAGCGCCGCCGTCGTTACTACAAGCTGACCGTCGCGGGCCGCAAGGTGTTGGGCGCGCAGCGCACCACGTGGCAAACGTTCGCCGCCGCCATCAGCCGGATCGCGGGGGTGCAGCATGCCTGACGCGCCCAACTGGAGACAAGCGGTCCGCGAGCGATTGCCCGGCGCCGACGAATCGGTGATCGAGGAACTGGCGCAGCATCTCGAATCGCGCTTCGAGGAGATCGGTTCCTACGACGCGGTGCTCGCGGAGTGGAACGCGCAGGAGATTGGTGCGGTTGCGCGCGTGGCCCAACGAAAATCCGAAATGCCCACGCCGGGAAGTCCCACCGCGGGGATTTGGCAGGATCTTCGGTACGGCCTTCGACAGCTTCGCTTGAATCCCGGTTTCGCGGCGGTGGCGATTGCGTCGCTCGCGCTGGGAATCGGCGCGAACACCGCGATCTTCCAGCTTCTCGACGCCGTGCGATTGCGCACGCTGCCGGTCGATCGCCCCGAGCAACTCGTAACGATTCGCCTCGATCCGCCCGACGGACGCTGCTGCGATTACACAGCGCGCTACTCGCAAATGACCGAACCGCTGTGGGAGCAAGTGCGCGATCATCAGCAGGCTTTTTCGCAAGTCTTCGCGTGGTCGGTGGACACAGTGGACCTCGCCGATAGCGGTCCTTCCGGCAACAATGAAGCGCGGCTCACGAACAACGCCTTGATCGTGTCTGGAAATTTCTTCGACGCGCTCGGCGTGCGGCCGCTCCTCGGCCGCGTGTTCGCCGCCTCCGATGATCGCCCCGGCTGCGCCGCGAGTGGTGCGGTGATCGGCTACGGCTTCTGGCAGCGCGAATTTGGCGGCGACACGTCCGCGGTCGGTCGCACCATCCACGTGAATGGGCATCCCGTTGAAGTGATCGGCGTAACGCCGGCGAGTTTCTACGGCGTGGAAGTGGGACGCGCCTACGATCTCGCCGTGCCGATGTGCGCCGATCCGATTCTCAACGGTGAAGAAGCGCGCATCGGCCTTCGCGACAACTGGTGGCTCGTGGTGATGGGCCGCCTGAAACCAGGGTGGTCCGTTGAGCGCGCCGACGCCCAACTCGCCGCGATTTCTCCAGGGGCGCTCGAAGCGTCCGCCGATCCGAAGTGGAGCGCCGAGGCGGTGCGCAAAATGCGCGCGCATAAATTGATTGCCGTGCCGTCGGCCGCGGGGGTTTCCGACGTTCGCACCGGCTACGAAGATCCATTGTGGCTGCTGCTCGCGATCGCCGGCATGGTGCTGCTGATTGCGTGTGCGAATCTCGCCAACTTGCTGCTGGCACGAGCCACGTCCCGTGAACGCGAGATCGCCGTGCGTTTGGCGCTGGGCGCGTCGCGCGCTCGATTGATTCGCCAATTGCTGCTGGAAAGTCTGTTGATCGCGGTCTGCGGTGCGGTGGCGGGCGCGATTGTCGCCGGCGTGTGCAGCCGCGTGCTCGCGACGCTTCCCTCGACCGCCGCGAATCCGCTGTTCTTCGATCTCTCGATGGACTGGCGCGTCTTGGCATTTCTCGCCGCTGCTGCCCTCGTCACCTGCGTACTTTTCGGGCTTACCCCCGCCCTCCGGGCCACACGCAACGATCCGGCTACCGCGTTAACGTCCCACACCAAGTTCGGAGGCCGTACGCGATTCGGATTGCGTCAGTCGCTGGCGGCCGCACAGGTGGCAGTATCGTTGACGCTGGCGGTGAGTGCGTTGTTGTTCGTGCGCACACTGTACAACCTCGCCACCATCGACGTGGGCTTCCAGCGAAGCGGGCTTTTGATCGCGACCGTCGAGTACGACAAGCTGAAGGTGCCCGAAACGCAGCGACTGGCGCTGCGCGCGCAAATCCTGGAGCGCGTCCGCGCGATTCCCGGTGTCGACTCCGCCGCGTCGGCGATTCTGATGCCGGCCGGCGGCGCGATGTGGGACGAGCGGGTGCGCATGGATCGCACTGCGGCCGCGCCATCCAGCCGCACTCCGGCTCTCGATTCACCGGAAGCGTTGGTGTATTTGAATCGTGTCGGTCCTGGATTTTTCCGGACGCTCGGCGTGCCGATTGTCGCTGGACGCGATTTTACCGATCGCGACAACGCGGGGTCGGCGCGTGTGGCGATTGTCAATCGTAGTTTTGCACGCGCGCTCACCGGCGACGCGAATCCCATCGGTCAACGATTTCTGGCCAACGATTTTCACGGAAAAGAAGAGCCCTTCGAGATTGTCGGATTGGTGCAAGACAGCATTTACGGCGGATTGCGCGAAAAGTCCCTGCCGGTGGCGTATTTCGCGGCGGGACAGGAGGGTCGTCCCGATACCTACGTGCAAGTCGTTATTCGCTCCGGCATGTCGATCAATCCGCTGTTGGGCGCGCTACGCGAAGGCCTGCGGAGCGCGGCGCCCAGCGCCGAATACAAGTTCGACGTTTTCGAAACGCAACTCGACGAATCGCTCGGCCGCGAACGCATGATGGCGGTACTGTCGTCAAGTTTCGGCGTGCTCGCCATGGTGTTGGCGGCGGTGGGACTCTACGGCGTGATTTCGTTTTCGGTGTCGCAGCGCACCCAGGAGATCGGCGTGCGAATGGCGCTCGGCGCGGACAATCGCCGCATCGCTGCCATGATTCTCGGCGAAGCCGCGCGATTACTCGCCGTCGGTCTCACTCTCGGCACGGCGCTGGCCCTCTACGTCACAGGCTTCACGCAAAAAATGCTCTACGGATTGACGCCGCAAGACCCCTGGTCGTTCGCGATCGCGGCGGGTGTGCTGACTCTGATTGCGGCCGTGGCCGGCGCGCTGCCCGCGCGGCGCGCGGCGCGTCTGGATCCCATGGCCGCTCTTCGGGAGGAATAACGATGCAGAACAACTGGAAACAGGCAATCACACAACGGATCGGCGAGGTCGAGCCGTCGATTCTGGAAGAACTCGCGCAACATCTGGAATCTCGCTACGAGGAACTGCAATCCTACGACGCCGTGATGGCGGAATGGAGTGCCGACGAATTGCGCGCGGAACTGGCGCGACTTCGCCGGCGCCGCGCCGAGATCGTGGCGGCCGGTGCGCCGGCGAGCGATTTGTGGCACAGCATTTGGCAGGACATTCGCTATGGCGTCCGGCAGCTTCGGCTGAGTCCGGCGTTTACGGCGGTGGCCATTCTCTCGCTGGCGTTGGGAGTGGGCGCGAACACCGCGGTGTTTCAACTTGTCGACGCGGTGCGTTTGCGCGCGCTGCCCGTGGATCACGCCGAGGAATTGTGGAACATCAAGATCGCCAATAAAGGCATGCGCAGCGGAAATTTCACGGGCAACTTTTCGCAGTCGACCTACGCGATGTGGCAGCAGATCCGCGCGAAGCAACAAGGATTCTCCGGTCTCGCCGCGTGGGGATCGACGAATTTCGATCTCGCCACCGGCGGCGAATCGCGCATCACACGCGGCGGCATGTGGGTGAGCGGCGATTTCTTCGAAACGCTGCATGTGCATCCGGAGATCGGCCGTTTGCTGAGCGAAGCCGACGATCAGCGCGGATGCGTGGGTGCCGCCGTGATCAGCCACGCGTTTTGGCAGCGCGAGTACGGCGGCGATCCCAGCGTCGTGGGCCGGAAAATCACGCTGAACAATCACGCCTTCGACATCATCGGCGTGACGCCCGCCGCGTTTTACGGCGTGGAAGTAGGACGATCGTACGATGTGGCGCTGCCTTTGTGCGCCAGTCCTATCATGACGCCCGAATACAACCAGTTGGACACGCGCAATTGCTGGTGGCTGGCGATTTTGGGCCGTATGAAACCAGGTTGGACAATCGAAAAAACCGCCGCCCAGTTGCGCGCGATTTCCCCAGCGGTCTTCCAGGAATCGATTTACGCCAAGTGGGACGGCGACAATCGCAAGAGCTTTTTGAATTTTCAGCTCGGCGCGTTTCCCGCCGAAGCCGGCTTTTCCGAATTGCGCCGGCAATACGAAAATCCGCTTACGCTGCTGCAAGCCACCGCGGGACTGGTGTTGCTGATCGCCTGTGCGAATCTCGCGAACCTGATGCTGGCGCGCGCCAGTGCGCGCGAACGCGAACTCGCGGTGCGTCTGGCGTTGGGCGCGTCGCGGGCGCGATTGATTCGCCAACTGCTCACCGAAAGCTTGTTGCTCGCCGCGGGCGGGACGCTGGCGGGAGCGGCGCTCGCGCCGTATGCCAGCCGCTTCCTCGTGTCGTTCGTCAGCACGGCGGCCGCGCCCGTCTTCGTCGATCTGCACATGGACTGGCGCACGTTTGCGTTTCTCGCCGCCGTGACGTTTACGACGTGCTTGCTCTTCGGACTCGCTCCGGCGTTGAAAGCCACGCGGACCGCGCCGATCAACGCGATGAAAGCCGGCGGACGCGCCAGCACGCAGGGTCGCGAGCGCCTCACCCTGCGGCGCGCGCTGGTGGTGTCGCAGGTGGCGTTGTCGCTGGTGCTGCTGGTCGGGTCGTTGTTGTTCGTGCGGAGTCTCACGAATTTGCTCACCGTGGACGCCGGATTTCAGCAGGACGGCGTTTGGAGCGTGATTTACGATCCACAGAATTCGAACTTGCCGAAAGGCGCGGCGCGTTTGCAGTTTCATCGCGAGATGCTGGAGCGTCTGCGGGCCGTACCGGGCGTGGAAGCGGCAGCCGGCGTGGCGATCCCGCCGGTTTCCGGCAGCGGATGGAACAACGACGTGTGGATAGAAGGCCATAAGGAACAAAAGGACACTGTGCCCATGAATCGTGTCAGCCCGGGATACTTCGCGACGATGCGCACGCCGCTGATCACCGGCCGCGATTTCAACGATCACGACAATCTGTCGTCGACGCCCGTGGCGATTGTGACCGAAACGTTCGCCCGCCAGTTGCTGGGCGGCCGCGATCCCGTGGGCCTGCGCTTCCACATTCCCGGCGAGGCCAACGAGCCGGACAAGGTGTACCAAATCGTCGGCATGGTACATGACGCGAAGTATTACGAGCTGAAGGAAGCATTTTTCCCTGTGGTCTTTTTCCCGGCGGGACAAGAGCTAGAACCCGATCCCGACGATACGATCCTGTTGCGCTCGAACCTGCCGTCAAGCGCGCTGTTGCCCGCGCTACGGCAAACGCTGCAAGCCGCCAATCCCACGATGACGTATCGCTTCCGAAATTTCCGCGAGCAAGTGCTATGGTCGGTGCGGCGCGAGCGTTTGATGGCGGCGCTCAGCGGACTCTTTGGACTGCTGGCGGTTGTGCTGGCGATGGCGGGGCTCTATGGCGTGATCTCGTATACCGTGGCGCGTCGTACGCAGGAAATAGGCATTCGCATGGCGTTGGGCGCGGATCGCGCGGGAATCCTGCGAATGATTCTGCGCGAAGCGACGCTGCTGCTCGGCCTGGGAATTGCCACGGGCGCGGGGCTGGCGCTGTATGCGTCGCAAGTCGCCGCGGCGCTCTTGTACAACTTGCACCCCGACGATCCGTTGGCGTTCGCGGCGGCCGCGACCGTGCTCGGAACGGTGACGGTGGCGGCGAGCTACTGGCCGGCGCGACGAGCGGCGCGTCTCGATCCGATGATCGCGCTGCGCGAGGAGTAAAAACCGAGCAAAGCATCCGGAAGATGCCAGAATTCGGCAAAATCTCGTCAAACAGTAATGTTCATTATTAATTCCATAGACATTTCTCATGAAGGTGGCTTGAGCCTGGGTGCCTGCGAATGCTAAACTTCGTTCCAGAGCAAGGTCAAGTTAGCCCAAATGGAGGGGCCTATGTCACATTCAGCGAGAATTCGCAGTGTGGTGGTGTGTCTGTTACTGGCGATCGCGACGCTTTCCTACGCGTCGCCGGTCGGCAGCGTTACCGGGACGATCAAAGATGCCAGCGGATCGGTGGTGCCCAATGCGCATCTGACGCTCATCAACAAGTCGACGGACGTAAAAATGAGCGCCGTGTCCGATGGCAACGGAAACTATTCTTTCCTGCAATTGACTCCGGCGGTTTACACGCTCACTGCCGAAGCCAACGGCTTCAAGAAAGATTCCGTCAGCAGCGTGTTGGTGGAAGTGGATCAAGTCACGCACGTGGATCTTACATTGCAAGTCGGCAGCATGACGGAACTGGTGGAAGTTACCTCCGCCGTGCCGCTGCTGGAAGTGGACAAAACCACGCTGAGCAGCGTGGTGGATAGCAACACCATCGCCAGCATGCCGCTGAACGCCCGACAGTATCTGGATTTGGCGCTGCTCACGCCCGGTGCGCTGCCTTCGGCCACCGGCACGCAAGGCGGCGGATTCAACGTATCGGGCGCGCGTTCGCAATCAAACGTGTTCTTGCTCGACGGCGTTAGCACGATCGACACTCAAATCAATTCGGCGCTGGGGAATTTCCGCATCACCGACGCGGTGCAGGAATTCGCGGTGCAAACCAGCGTGGCCACCGCCGAGTTCGGACGCGGCACCGGCGGCCAAGTCAGTATCGTCACCAAGAGCGGTTCGAACCAGTTTCATGGTTCGGTGTTCGAGTATTTCCGAAACTCCGACATGGACGCCGCCGATTTCTTTACCAACAAGGTCGGAGGAACCAAGAATCCGCTGCACCGCAATCAATACGGCGCGACCGTCGGCGGACCGATCTGGCATGACAAGACGTTCTTCTTTGCTTCCTGGGAAGGCTTCCGTCAAGTCGCTCCACAGGTGAGCACCACGCGCGTTCCCACGGCCGCCGAACGTGCTACGGTCACCGATCCCATTTCCAAGTCTCTGCTGCAATTCTGGCCCACGGCCAACACCACGATCAGCGGATCGGCCAACAACTTTATCGCCAATGTCGGCTCGACAACTTTCGACAACACCGGCCTCGTCAAGATCGATCACAACTTCAGCGACCGCGATCGCATCAGCGGACGGTGGGCCGAATATGAAGGCACTACGTTCACGCCCGGAGCCCTGCCGCTTCTGGACGGCAACGCCAACGCGCCCATCAGCCGCTCGGGAGTGATCACCGAAACGCATACGTTCTCGTCGAAGATCTTGAACGAGTTTCGCTTCGGGTTTTCGCGCAATCAGACGTTCATCACCGTGCAGGATTCCGGCTTCGACGCATCGTCGATTTTCGTCGATGCCACCGGCAAGCCGCTGCCCGGCATCGTCAACGGGAAGAGCAACCTGCTCGATTCCGGTTTGCCCACCATCGGCGTGAGCGGCGGTTTCGCTTCCCTCGGCAGCACCAGCAACCTGCCGCAGGGCCGCATTACGAATACCTATGAGATTTTCGACAATCTCAGCATCGTCGCTCCCTTCGGAGCTACGAAGCATTCCTTCCGCATGGGCTTTCATGTCCGGCGCGAAGACGCTCGACGCTTCCTGGATGGTTCCGCGCGCGGCGTTTTCAACTTCGCGAGTTTCGCGGATTTTGCCGCCGGCCAAGTGAACACGTCCTCACTGCTGTTCGGCTCCACGCTCGACTACTGGCGGCGCTATCCGATGGATGCCTACTGGCAGGATACGTACAAGGTGAAGGACAACCTGACGCTGAACTACGGATTGCGCTACGAATATCCCACGGCGATCGCGCAGACGCGGAATCAGGCCACGAACTTCGTTCCCGGTGTCGGCCCCGTATTGCTCGGCAGCAGCCAGTTGCTGACCATCGATACCACCAAGGTGGGACCGGCCTCGCTGGTTCTGAAACAGTCGCCGGTGACGCTCGACGCAACGGGCGTGAACAAGGACAAGAACAATTTTGCTCCCGTCCTTGGTATGGCGTACACGCCGCGCTTCGCGCAGTCGTTGTTCGGCAAAGACGACACTGTGATCCGCGCCGGCTTCCGCGTGGGCTTCGACGACCTGTTCAACAACATTCCGGCCAACATGGGATTGAACGCGCCGTACAATCTGACAACTTCGCAAGCGGCCGGCACCACGCAGCCCGGGAAGTTTTCCTACGCTACGGCGCTGAACCAGAACGTCCCGTTGGTGAAATTCGTCAACGGCGCACCGTCGGTCGGCCTCATCAATCTGAGCGCCGAAGATCCCAACATTCGCAGCGCCTATTTGTACCAATACAACTTTGGCGTTCAGCGGCGCATCCACGGAGACTTTTCGTTGGAAGTGGATTATCAGGGATCGGCCGGACACAAACTGGGGCTCTTCGTCGATCAAAACCAACCGACGATTGTCTCCGGCACCAGTCTGGCCAACAGCACCCGCATCTTCCCCTATCCGACCTTCGGCAGCATCGGTACCGGCGAGGACCTCGGCAACTCCATCTACAACTCGATGGTGGTCACCGGGAAATATCAACATAAGGGAGTTTTCGTACAGAGCTCCTATGTTTACGGCAAGTCGATTGACGACGGCTCGGCTTTCTTCGGCTCCAGCGGTGAGCAATCGGGCGTCGCCGACGGCCACCACATTTTCCTGGACCGCGGTCCGTCTTCGTTCGACATCCGGAATCGCTTCGTGACCAACTACGTGATCGATCTGCCGATCGGTCCTGGACACAAACTGCTCGGCTGGAACAACGGCGTCAACCGCGAGGTCTTCGGCGGCTGGCAGATCGCCGGCATCACGACACTGCAAGGGGGCGCGCCGTTCACCGTGGTGAATACGTCGCAGGATTTCAGCGGCTTCAACCAATTCCACGATCGTCCCGACGTTGTGGGAACCGGTCAGTTGGTTCAAAACAATCGCAACCCGGACAGCGCTTTCGACACGACGTACTTTGGCGTGGTCGGCGGCAAAGTCGTGAACCCGCCGCCGTTCGGACGCGTGGGCACCAGCGGACGCAATCAATACTACGGCCCGGGAATCGCCAACTACAACTTGACAGCGTTGAAGACCTTCCCGCTGATCGGCGAGCGCATGAGACTCACGTTCGCGGCGGATTTCTTCAACTTTTTCAACCACACGAACTTCTCGAATCCCACGGCGGCGCAGAGCAGCGCCAACTTCGGGAAGATCACTTCCACGCTGGGCAGCGGCACAGCAACCGCCGTGGGCACCACCGCCGGCGTGGTCGGCGGAGGACCGCGCGTGACGCAATTGTCGTTGCGCGTGACGTTCTGATCCGTTACTGAACGTGAGCAGGAGTCGCGGCGGCCATCCACCGTCGCGGCTCTTGTAAACTGTGCTCATGACAACAGGCTCGCCTTGCGCCATCCGGCGCGCTGGACTCCCCGACATCGATGTTCTCGTGGCGCATCGCCGCGGGATGTTTCACGACATGGGCCACCACGACCACAAGGCTTTGGATGAAATGTCCGCGAAATTTCGTCCCTGGCTCGAAGAGCGCATGAAGTCGCAACAGTATTTGGCTTGGCTCACGGAATCCGACGACGGAAAAATCGTGGCCGGCGCCGGATTGTGGATCATGGACTGGCCGCCGCACATGATCGGCACACAAGCCCGCCGCGGCAACGCGCTGAATTTCTACACCGTGCCGGAATTCCGCCGCCGAGGTCTGGCGCGACGCTTGATGGAAACCCTGCTCGCGTGGTGCAGAGAGAATTCGCTGGAAGTATTGATTCTTCACGCCAGCAAAGAAGGCCGGCCGCTCTACGAGTCCTTGGGATTTGAAGCGACCAACGAGATGCGGTTGCTGCTGTGAGCGGCTTATTTAGGGGAGCGTCCTGATTCGGGCAACAATCAGCCTTCTGGAGTGCGGCGGAGTTCGGGTCAAGAAGGTTCCGGATCGAAGCAGGACGCTAGGACAGGAAGTGAAGCGGGATCGGCGTTGTGCGGATGCTGTCAAGTCCGATGGCGGCGTGTGCGCGCACAGCGTGATTGACTACGCAGAGAAGTATAATGACGGTAGACTAGCTGCCACGGTATGGAGAGTTTTCGTCCTTGCTCAAGCGCGGAATAAATGGTACCTATGTGAGCGTGGAGCGCCTCAATGAAATAAAAATTAGGTTCAACCGCCGCAGGGCGACAAAACGGACAGGAAAGAATTCTGTGCCATGAAAGACGCCGTACCGAAAGTCGGGATGTGGGCCTACGTGGAATAGAGATGAGCACCTGGACTGTTCAACCAATTAATTCAGCAATCCGACCTTGGCGCAAGCCCAAGCTGTTGGATTTGTTCTGCTGTGCGGGAGGGGCAGGCGTCGGATACAGCCGGGCGGGTTTTGAAGTTGTCGGGATAGACATTGATCCGCAGCCGAACTACCCCCTACCCTTCGTTCAAACGGACGCCCTCAACCTCGATCCTAAGTTCATTGCGATGTTTGATGCTATCCATGCGTCGCCGCCATGCCAGTCTTACTCAGACCTTGCCAAGCGGAACGGTAACGCCGACGCATGGCCGCGTCTGATTGAGCCGATCCGCGAAATACTGATCCGGTCGGGTCTGCCTTACGTCATTGAAAACGTTGAAGGCGCTCCGTTGCGCAATCCCGTGATGCTTTGTGGAACTATGTTCAAAGGCTTGCGTGTGCTTCGGCATCGGTTATTCGAGTCGAATTTTCCGATCCTCACGCCAACCCATGGTCGGCATCCGAAAGTGCACACTTTCGATAAGCGAAAATCTCACTTCGGGAAGACCAACGACATGCGTGACTTTGTACAAGTAACAGGCGGTGGCAACTGCACCATTGCGGCTGCCCGCGATGCTATGGGTATCAACTGGATGACCAAGAACGAGTTGAACGAGTCGATTCCTCCGGCCTATACGCAATTTATAGGAAAGCAGTTGCTGGGCTACCTGTTTGCCGACATCAACGCCAAGGTCAGGCTACAGCGCAATGCCTAAGGGGCGCTCCAAACCGGGTTCCAAAGAACGGATTCGACGGTTCCTTCGGGCGAACGTAGGCCATGTTGTCACATCTATTCAAATACGTGACGCCGCCGGTTCCCACGTAAGTGAATGGGCGCGTCGGGTTCGTGAGCTGCGCGAGGATGAGAAGTGGCCAATTCTGACGCACAACGATAACGCAGGTCTGAAACCTGGCCAATATCTCTTGAAAGAAGTGCCGCCCGCAAGATCTCCGATCCGGTTCACCAGAAGCATTTCTGCAAAACTACGTGCACAGGTGCTAGACAGAAATGGATTCACGTGTCAGATGTGCGGACTCACACCAGGGGACATCGATCCGGCAACGGGCCGGAAAGTCCGCCTGCACATCGGCCACATCATGGACAAGAGTCTCGGAGGAAAAGACGAACTGTCCAACCTCCGTGCCCTTTGTTCCACCTGCAATCAGGGAGCCAAGAATATCACTACGGAGAAGCCCACAGTCATTTGGCTTTTATCCCAGGTCCGGCGGGTGGGGAACGATGAACAGCGACAAGTATTGAAGTGGCTGCGCTCGAAGTTTAAAGAATGAATCGCAGCGAAAATATGCGGGCGATCCGCAGCAAGGACACTGGGCCGGAAATGACTGTACGGTCCTTGGTGCATCGGCTCGGCTACCGTTTTCGTTTGCACAGCACGGGTCTTCCGGGGAAACCGGACTTGGTGTTTCCGGCTCGGCGGAAAGTAATCTTTGTTCACGGTTGTTTTTGGCATCTACACGGTTGCAAGAACGGTCTCACACCAAAGTCTAATCGCACCTTCTGGATGCGGAAGCTGAGAGGAAACGCGGCACGCGATCGGAAGACCATCAGAGCTCTTGCTGAACAGGGATGGGAGTCATTAGTGGTCTGGCAATGTGAACTGAAAAACACCCGAACGGTGGTCGCTCGGATAAACCAGTTCCTAAGGCGCAAACACAAGTAGTGTCGTGAGCGCACGTTCTTTTTAGGACATTACCTGCCAGCCCTTGCGCGCGGTCGAGCTCTCTGATATAGTCCATTCCCGATGACGCGCACGACGGTTTACGGTTTCCGATTTAGCTGGTCCTACTGGTTTAACAACCAGGCGGCCGGCTGAGCGCGCGTTTCGGCAATCATTTTTGAGACTCAGCGGCTCGCCTGGCAAACAGGCGGGTTTTTTGTTTCTGCACCTTCCCTCCTGTTCCCGGCCCCGCTAGAAAAAGGGGAATCGCAAACCATGATCATTTCCATGAAGCGCGGCGCGTCGCGCGAGCAAATCGAACACGTCCGCGAACGCATCATCGCATTCGGGTACAAAGTCCATTCCATCGAAGGGGAGGAACGCGTCGTGATTGGAGCCGTCGGAGTAGGAGACACAACACCAGCGATTGAACAATTGGAATCGACACCGGGAGTCGAGAGCGTCGTGCCGATTTCGCAACCATTCAAAGTAGTCAGCCGGCAGATGCAGCCGTCGAAAACGGTGATTTGCATCAATGGAACGTCCATTGGCGGCGACACGTTCACCGTGATGGCCGGACCGTGCTCGGTGGAGAGCGAGGAGCAAATTCTTTCCACCGCGCGCGCCGTGAAAGCCGCCGGCGCACAAATCTTGCGTGGAGGCGCGTTCAAGCCGCGCACGTCGCCGTACGATTTTCAGGGTCTCGAGGAAGAAGGCTTGAAGTTGTTGCGCAAAGCCAAGCAGGAAACGGGACTCGCGACAATCAGCGAAGTGATGGCCGATGCCGACGTCGACTTGCTGAACGAATACGTCGACATTCTGCAAGTGGGCGCGCGCAACATGCAGAACTTCGCGCTACTGAAACGGCTGGGAAAACTGAACAAGCCGATCATGCTGAAGCGCGGCCTAAGCTCCACGTTGAAAGAACTGCTGCTGTCGGCGGAATACATCGCCAGCAAAGGGAACACGCAGATCATCCTGTGCGAGCGCGGTGTACGGACGTTCGAAACCTACACGCGCAACACGCTCGACCTCGCGGCGGTGCCGGCGCTCTCGGAACTTTCGCACTTGCCGATTGTCGTGGACCCGAGTCACGGTACGGGACGGCGGTCGCTGATCCCGCCGATGGTCCGCGCGGCGGTGGCGGCGGGCGCGGACGGCATGATGGTGGAAGTGCACCCGAATCCCGAACTCGCGTTCAGCGACGGCGCGCAATCGCTGACCATCGAAACGTTCACAAAAATGATGAAAGGTCTGCAACCTTACTTAGATCTTTGGAAGGCGGAAAGAAAACTCGACGCGATATGATCGAGAGATGGTCCAACGCTTGGCCGCAATTTTCTTTTTTGGCGCTTCCATTCTCTCGGTGCAAGCAGCCGCGCAGGCGCCCATTCGCTTGACGCTCGACGCGTCCGACGCTCCGCGCAAATTGCTCCACGCGCGCATGACGATTCCGGCGCGCCCGGGGCCGATGACGCTCGTGTATCCCAAATGGATTCCCGGCGAGCACGGCCCCACCGGTCCCGTGGTCAATGTCGCGGGACAGTGGTTTCGCGCGGGTGGCCAAGTGATTCCCTGGACGCGCGACAACGCCGATATGTACGCGTATCACCTCACGGTGCCGGCGGGCGCGACGGAGGTTGAAGCGCAACTCGATTTTCTTGGTCCCGCGTCGACCGAGGGATTTTCCAGCACTGCGTCGGCCACGGCGCAACTGATTGTTGTTAGTTGGAACACCGTTTTGCTCTATCCGGCGGGTGCGAAATCGGACGACGTCCGCTTCCAGGCTCAATTGAAACTGCCGCACGGATGGAAATACGCAACGTCGCTTCCCTTCGCCGGCGCGAACGGCGATGAAATCGATTTTCAAACGGTTTCGCTCACCACGCTCGTCGATTCGCCTGTGCTGGCGGGCGCGTTTTTGCGCCGCGAAGAACTCGCGCCGAACACCTTTCTCAACGTCGCGGCCGATAGCTCCGCCGCACTCGAGATGTCGCAGGATCAAATCACGTCCTACAAGAATCTGGTGGCGGAGGCGAACGCCCTTTGGGGCGCGCACCACTACCGGCAATACAATTTTCTCTACACGCTCAGCGATTACGTTTCGCACTTCGGTTTGGAACATCACGAATCGTCGGACGATCGCATGCCCGAACGCAGCCTAGTGGACTTTTCGCTCTCCACGCTCGCCGCCGGACTGCTTCCGCACGAGATGACGCATTCGTGGAACGGAAAATATCGGCGCCCCGCGGGACTCGCTACGCCCGACTATCAGCAGCCGATGCGCGGCGACCTGCTTTGGGTCTATGAAGGGCTGACGAATTACGTCGGCGAAATTCTCACGGCGCGCAGCGGATTATGGGGCGTGGAAATGGCGCGGGAGCACTTGGCGTACATCGCGGCGCAGCTCGATCATCGTCCGGGACGCGAGTGGCGTCCGCTGGCGGATACGGCGGTCGCGGCGCAGTTGCTCTATGACGCGCCCACCGAGTGGGCGAATTGGCGTCGCGGCGTGGATTACTACGACGAGGGCACACTGATTTGGCTGGAAGCCGACACGATCATCCGCAAACAATCGGGCGGGCGCAAGTCGCTGGACGATTTCTGCAAGATTTTCGGCGGCGCGCCGTCCACCGATCCGATGGTGAAGCCGTACAACGTTGAGGAAGTGATCGCCGACATGAATCAAGTCGTACCATACGATTGGCGCGGTTTTTTTCAATCGCGCATCGATCGCACCACCAAGGGCGCGCCGCTCGGCGGCATCACCGGCGGCGGATGGAAGTTGGTCTACACGTACAGCGGCAATGAATACGGCCGCGCCGACGAACTGGGCAACAACGGCGCGAACTTTGTGTTTTCCGTGGGCCTCGACCTAAAAGCCGACGGCACGGTGCGCGACATCGTGAACGGAATGGCCGGCGACAAAGCGGGCCTCGCGCCGGGAATGAAGATCATCGCGGTGAATGGACGCCGCTGGTCCGGCGTGCAGATGCACAACGCGCTCACCGACGCGCGCAGTACGCACAAACCAGTGGAGCTGATTGTCGAGAACAACGAGTTCTACAAAACGCTCACCATGCCGTACTTCGAAGGCGATTTGCAGCCGCACTTGGAACGCGACCGTTCGCAGGACGATTTGTTGACCGCGATTCTCCGAGCGACAAAATAGGAATGAGCCGCACATGAACACGGATGAACGCGGATAAGACGGCGCTCGCCTAACGCGCAACTGTCAATGTGAACGGCATCGTGATGACCTCGCCGCGCCGCTGAACTTGAACCCAAAGCTTGTAGCGGCCCGGCTTGGGGAGATTTACCGACGTACTCACTTCACTGGGCGCCGGAGCGTTCGCGGCCATGGCCGCGCAGTGAACATGCGCGCCGGATGTTGGCATGGCGTCGAGGGGATGTGCGTGGATGAAAGTGCCGAGATCTTCACTCACGATCATGAAATGCGCCCACGCGCCGAGATACGGTTCGAGATCGACCGCAGGCAGCGAGAATTTCAGCAGCGTGTCACGGCCGGCGCGGATTTTGCCCGCCGGTTCCATCGTAATGTTCAATTCCGGCGCAGGCTGCTTCTCTTGCGCGCCGCGCGGCGGACCTTCGACGTCAAAATCAAACGCCTCGACCCGCGTGTCCGATCCTGGCGGCGTGTAGTCGAGAAACGCGCGATACTTTCCGCCGCGGCGGAACGTGTAGGCGAGACGATAATCGTCGCCGGCGAGCGCGGGATGCACGTGTTCGAAGTCCACAAGATCGTCGGATACGATGATCAGGTGCATCGCCCGCTCATGCACGTATTCAAGCTGCGGATTCGCCGGCAGGAAGCTGAACGTCACAGGCGTTCCGGCGACGGGGCGCAGAGTATCGGCTCGTAGCACCAGTCCTTCGCGATTCGCGAGCGTCAGCGCGGGTGCGGACGCGCCAAGCAACTCTCCGTACAGTCGCGCGGGGGTCACGTAGGGAAAGGTCAGCTTGCCGGAATCGTCGCTAGAAAGAAAATACGCGTACGTTCCCGCGGGATACTCCGCGGTCTTCACGAACTTTCCGTTGAACTCGTCAAGATCACCCAAGCCGGGCACGTATTCGTAGTCTTCCGCGAATGTTCCCAACGGAAATTCCGCGCTCACCGCGGGACCATATTGCGCGGGCGTGAGGTGGGTTCCGTCCGGCCACGAAGTGCGGCCGGCGCGCCGCAAGCGATAGCTCGAATGCATGCGTCCGGTCGCGCTTGGACCATAGATGGGAAATCCGTCGACGGCGTATCCGATGATCGCGGGCGCCCTTGCGCTACGCGACATTTCCTCTAGCGCGCCACTGGCCAGCGAGTGGCGTTCGGATTCCGGAACGCGTTCCGCGAACTGCGCGTCGAAGTGCCACAGGTTGCGTCCCTCATACGACGCTTGCGATTGATTGTGAATCGGGACGCCGTTCACGAAAACTCCCGTGATGTCGGCGGGCGCGACCGGATGCTTCGAGGCCGCGTGCGGATATCGCGGTACGCGAATCACATATTCCCGCGGCGCTTGCGGCGGCGCCGGATTTCCTTGCAACGGTCCCAGGAAACGCATGGAAATTCCCGCCGAGCGAACCACCACACTGTCCGCTTCCACCGTGACCGAATGAACTTCCGGCATGATGCGTTCCATCGCCGGCGACGGCGAGCGCGGCGAGCGAATCCACACGGATTCCACTGGTGTAGGAGCAGCGAGCGCCGCGAAGATCATCAACAGCGCGGTCATTGAATCACCACGTACACGGGACTCGATGGTTTGCCCGCCGCCGTCACCACCACGTTCACTTTTCCCGCGCCCGCGAGACTCGCAGGCAGTAGCAAGTTCACTTGATCGACGCCCGGGAATTGTCCTTGTGGTCCGGAGTACGCCACCGTCGCGCTCGCACCCGCGATCGTCGCGGTCACCGGCGCGTTGCCGATTCCTGTGCCGTAGAGCACCAGATACACAGTTCCACTCGTCACGTTGATCGGCGTTGCGACCGCCGCGCCCGCGCTATTCACGGTCGACGCCGCTTGGATTACCTGTGACGATCCGTTCACGGTAACGGTTTGCGCGGCCGCGAGACCATCGGTTCCGGCGCGAAATAATCCCGGATACGTGGCGACAATGTTCACCGTGCCGGCCACGGAAGTTCCGCCTGACGTGATCGTGACTTTGCCCACGCCCGTCGCGACGGTCGAGGGCATTTGATAATTCAATTGCACCGCCGATGCGTACAAGATTCCCGCGGGCGTGGTCGCGCCGGTGGAGTCGGTGATCGTCACGGTCGCGCCGCCGAGCGCAGTAGGATAGGCGGACGACGGCGTGCCCGCCGTCGACGTGGCGAGCGTCGCGGTAAATTCCGGATACGCTGAAACAAGCGATCCTTGCGCGAGCGGTCCGCGCTCGCTCGATGCCGAACTGAGATGCGTCGCGTGATTCGAAATTCCGCCGCCGCCGAGATCGGCTCCCTGCGCCGTCGAATAACTTCCGCCATCGAGCAAGTTGAAAACGGCGACGCCGTTCACCCAAATTCCCACGGGACCCATTCCCGTTGCCACGTTCGTCGTCGCCGCGGCCGGCGCCCGGGTGAATTCTACGGCGGTCGATTGCGGCGCGGCCCAATTCATGAAGACGCCGCCCGTCATCGTCGCTTCAAACCACGGCCCCAATTGGTAGCTCGGCAAATTGTTGGACGTGACGAAGACGAAATTGCTGTTGTAGCTGATCGATTGCGTGTCGGCCAGCGTAGGCGCCGTCGCGCCGCCGTTGTAGGTCACGCCGCTCGGCAAATTCGCCGGCCACGTGGCGGACGATCCTGCCGAAGGATCGAATCCGCTGACGGCTTTCGCCGTTTGCGTCGAGCCTTTGGTATACCAACTCGCCAGGCGCGGGTCGCCAGAGGCGGACTGCTGCAGCGCGCCGCCCTTGAAGTACGGCGTGGCGCCCGCCGCCGCTTGCGCATTGCCACCCGATTTGGTGCCGTAATACTGCACGTTCGTGATGTAGGGGAACGCGGGCGATCCATCTTTTGCCGAGATCGTCACGAAGTACGCGTAGGTTCCGTTCGGAAAATCGGGCGTGAGGGTGAAGCGTCCGTTGTATTGATCGAGATCGCCGGAACCGGCCACGTAGTCGTAGTCGGCCGTGTAGCGTCCTAAAGGATACGCCGCGTTCACGTCGGGACCGTACTGCGACACCGCGAGATTCGCCGGCTGATTCACGTAACTCAAAATCCACGAGGGCAGCGTGTGGCGCTGCGTGATGTTGCGAAGCTGAAAACTTGGCTGCACGCGCTTGATCGCGCTATTCGGATTCGTAGGATCGGAATATCCGTACGGTCCATAAATCGGATAGCCGTCGAAAGCCCATCCGAGAATCGGGGAATGCGTCCAACCGGAAGTTTTTTCCGTGTACTGCGTGCCGAGGCGTCCGGTGAAGACGGCGACAACGTTGTCGTTCAATTGCGCGCGGAGACAAATGGGATTGATGTGGTGATGATATTGTCCGGTTTGCGGCTGATGTCCGTTGCAAGGATCGAACGTCTCGCTTTCGCCGAACGCGGCGTTGCGCGTCCAAATGCCGTCGCCCGATTGCCCGGGGCCGTTGGGTGGTTGCGCGCAGAGCGCGGCAGCCGCAAGAAAGAAGAACACACCCCTAGTGAATTGCTTTGCTGAACCCTTCATTTGCTCTCCTTCGACTGGCGTGCATGGCCGGGAGCCGGAATCTCGACCAATCAGTCATATCGTATGACCGTAGACATGGCCGAAAGGTTTACGGCGATCTATTGATTCGGAGTGGGCGGCGGCACGGGATGTTGCGTCCTCATACCCGTGATATTCCTGGTGACCTCGGGATCGTTCGGGTGGTAGCGCAGCGCGTGCAGATAAATCACTTCCGCTTCGGTGAAACGGCCGTCTTGATACAAGATGAAGGCCAGATTCAGCGCCGCGATCTTGGAACTTGGTGTCACTTCGAGCGTGTGCGACCACATCGCTTCGTCGCTTTCCCACACGGGAACTTGCAAGACTACGCCCAGGCAAGCCAACGGAACGAGAAAAAGCGCGCCCATGAATAGTCCCCGCGCCGGCAAACGCCCGAGCAGCGACGCGACGATCAGGCACGCGCCGGCGCACGCCACGTACGCGTAGCGGTCCTGCGCTTGCAACCAATGCACCATGATCGCCGAGGTGAGCACGGGAATCACCAGCGGCAACGCAATGAGCGCGGCGGAAAGCTGCAAGTCGAAGCGCAGCGACGGCAGATTGAGCCACGCGATGATCCACAGCGCGACGACGATCAGCATCAGCAAGCGAAACGGCGGGGAAGGCAGTTCGTAATTCAGCGCCATCGGCCACGGCCAAAAAATCGCTTTCAAATAGTACGCGGCCGAGCCGGGAATACCCTGCCATCCCTCGTGGATCGCGCGCATCACGGCGCCCGGCGGAGGTTTCGGCACGAACATTGAACGCGCCACGAGATAGAGTGCGTCGAGAATCGCGTACGGCAACGCCGCTGCGATGGCGGTGCGCCATTTCGGCCAGCGCCACAGGTCGGAGGCGTGCATCAGGGCGAGAACAAAAACCATCGCCGGCAAAATCAGCGCGGCTTCTTTCGTGAGCATCGCCGCGGCGGCCAGGAACAAGCTCCATGCTCGATGTCCGTACGCGAAGCACGCCAGCGACCCTAGAATCAGCGCGCCGGCTTGCGTCTCGGTCATGCCGCTCATCCACGCCACCGACTCCACGTGCAGCGGATGCGCCGCAAACAACAGCGACGCCGTCATGGCCACGCCCGCGCGGTATCCCAAGCCGAGCAGCAGCAAGTAAAATGTCGCCGACGCCGCGGCGTGCCACAAAATGTTCGCCGCGTGATAACCGAACGGCGACATGCCGAACATGCGATGAACCGCGCCGAACGAGAGCATCGCCAACGGACGATAGTGCATCGCTCTCCAATAGTGACCGGGTCCCCAGAAATCGGACGTGAAGGCGAGTTTGGGAGTGGCGGTGACAACGCGCGAGCCGTCCACCAGAAGCACCTGATCGTCGTAGATGAATCCGCCACCCAATCCGGAAGCGTAGAGCAGCACGCACAGCAGAGCCGGCCAGATCGCCGCGCGATTCATGTCATCTAATATAATGCGTGGAGTTGCGTATGCGCGCTTCTGGCTACATTCTGCTCGGACATCGCGGCTCGCCGCACCAGGCGCCGGAAAACACCATGGCGTCTTTTCACAAAGCGATCGAGGTGGGAGCGGCGGGATTCGAGTTCGACGTGCGGCGGTCGCGCGACGGCGCGCTGGTGATCATTCACGATCCGCGTACACGCCGGCCGCGGCTCAATGTCCGGCGAACGGCGGCGGCGAAGTTGGGACTGCCGTTGCTCGAAGACGTGCTGCGCGAATTCCGCGGCGCGTGGCTCGACATCGAGATCAAAGTCCCCGGCATCGAGCGAGAGGTAGTAGAACTGGCCAAGCGCCACTTGGATCGCTCGCGCTACGTGATCACATCGTTTCGCGCGAAGTCCGTGCGCGAGATCAAACGCTTGTCGCCGGAGACACCCGCCGGATGGCTCTTCAAGCGGCCGCTGTTATTGTTGCCGCGCTGGATCACGCGCGCCGAGAAGCGCGGGCAGCGCCCCATCGAGTATTTGTGCCCGCATCACACAGTGTTGACGCGCCACTTGTCACGCATGGCGAAAAAGCACAACTTGGGAATCATCACTTGGACCGTGAATCGTCCCGCGACGCTCAAACGCGTGCGCGAGCGCGGCGCGCAAGTGGTCATCACGAATTTCCCCGATCGTTTTGCGAGGCTGAAGTGAAGCGCCTGCCGCGCGTGTGGGCGATCGCGTTTGTCCTGGTGATGTTGTGGGCTCTATGGACGGCGTTCTATCCGAAGGCGCGCTAGCCCGCCTAGCGTGGTTTGCTTAACCCCAAACGATATTCGATTTTTCGCGCCGCTTGCGTGAGCAGTGCGGCGTCTTCCGGCGTCAGTCGCGCGTTGACGAGCATGCGACGAAGCCGGCGAAGATGCTCGGGCTTCGGGCGCGCTTCGAAAAACGCCGACGCTTCGAGAATCGGCGTGACGATGTCGAGCAAGCGCAGCAATTCGCCAACGTCAGTGGTTTTTTCGGGTATGGACTTGGCGCTGCGGCGTCCGCGCGCCCACTCGTAGCAGCACACGGCAACGGCTTGCGCCAGATTCATGCTGGGCGCTTCAGCCGTCGTGGGAAGACGCACCAGATCGTGACAGTAACTCAGGTCCTGATTGCCGAGTCCCGTTTTTTCGGAGCCGAAAAGAATCGCGATGCGTCCTCGATGGCGCAACGCCGCGGAGCCCCGTAGCGGGCGGTCGAGATTCCGCCGCGATCCCGCGGTGGTGCCGATCACGCGCGTGCATCCGTCGAGCGCTTCGTCGAGTGACCCGACCGCGCGCGCATTGTTCAGCACCGTCTCTCCCGCCACCGCTGACTTCCGCGCTTCGGCCCACACCGGGGGATGCGGATCGACGACGACCAATTCGCGCAACCCGAAATTCGCCATCGCGCGCGCCGCCGCGCCGATGTTCAGCGGATTTCGCGGACGGACAAGAACGATTCTAGGGGGCAGGAGAGGCATGGAATCTAAGTTAGGATACTCCGCATGCCGCTGCCGAAGTGCTGCTCATCTCGATCGGCTGCGTCGCCGCCGTCGCGTGAGCTACTTCTTTGCGCTGGGATCACCGGTCGGCGGCGGTGCGTGGTCCTCGGCCGCCGGCGGTCCCAGCAATTCCGTGAAGATCGGTTTCAAGGCGTCGGCCCACACTTGATAGCCCTTCAACGTAGGATGAAGCTTGTCGCCCGTAATGCCTTCGAAGAGCGTGCCGCTCGCGTCCGCCAACTTGTCGTTGATGTTCAGGAAGCGCACTTTCTTTCCGTCGGCGAGCTTGGCGATCCGCGCATTGATGCCGTTGATTACCGCATTCGCCGACGGCGCGTCGTTGCGCGGGAAAATCGCGGTGAGAATAATCGTCGCGTTCGGCGCTTTCGCTTGCATCACGTGAATCACTTTCTCGATGCCGCGGCTGATATCGGCGATCTTCGCTTCATCACCCGGCGCGCGGCCCACGTTGTTGGTGCCTGCCAGCAACACAATCACTTTGGGATTCACGCCGTCGAGCTCCGCGTTGTCCAAGCGCCACAAAATGTTCTGCACCGTATCGGCGCCCCACCCGAAATCGGCGGCGTTCCATCCGAAAAAGTTCTGCTTCCAATTCGCCTGCATCTCGGGATAATCGTTGGCGTCCCAGCGGCGCGTGATGGAATCGCCTTCGAAATAAATGTCCACGCCGCCGCGCTTCGCTTTCTCGACGAGTTGCTGATGCGCCACCAGCGAGTTCGCGTCGGTGCGGAACATGGCTTGGTCCGCGGGGATCGGCGGCAACGGCGGAGCCTTGCGGTTGAAATTGCGATCGGCCCAGGGTAAAAAGTATTTCCAGTTCGGACCATCGGTGTGTCCGCCGTCGTGCTGGCGCCAGGCGAGCTGTCCGTCGAGAATGCTCACGTTCACCGCCGGCATTTTTTCCGTATGATAGTCGTCGGACGTTCCCAAATCCTTCACGCCGAGCAATCGATAGACCGGACCCGCCGCGACCGCTGCCATGTAGCTGCCTTGATGGTCGAGCCACTTGGCGTCGCCTTTTTCCGGCACGCCGTAACTAACAAACGTCAAGCGTGGCGCGCACAGAGCGATCAATTCGTGGGCGTCGACGGGAAGATCATTGGGCGTCTTCGCGCCGAAGGAGGACTCAGATGCGCCGTACTTCAGAAAATTTCCCGCCATCCAGTGATATTCACCCGATCCCGTTAGGTTCTCGACGGCTTCGCCCCAATTTCTGCGATGCAACTTCGCGCCGCCTTCACCGGACGATCCAATCAGCACGACGGCGAAGCGTTGATCGAACGCCATCGTCACAAGCGCCGCTTTTCCGTAGCGCGACACGCCTTCAATCCCCACGTGCTTGGCATCGACGGCCTTGTCCGTTTCGAGATAATCGAGTCCACGCGACGCGCCCCACGCCCACGCGCGCAGCGCGCCCCAATCTTCGGGTTTGCGCGGCTGTCCTTTGTTGACGAGACCAATCACGCCCTTCGTGAGTCCCGCGCCGTTGTCCGCTTGAATGCTCGCGGGATTGATGTACGCGTAGCCCCAACCGTCGGCGATCAGTTGTTGCGTTTGCGGCGGATCGCCGCCAACGGGCGGCGCAGGAAATCCCGCCGGCATGGGCGGCGGTGTCTGGCCGGGCATCAGCCCGCGTCCGAACATCATCATCACCGGCACGGGCGTTGTGGCGTCGGCGGGCGTCACCAGGATCATTTGAATTTCCACGGACAATTCGGGAAACGCGGAATTATCGACCTTGCCGGACAATTGTTTTCCGATCACGCTGCGCGGGCCGACGGTTGATTCCACGGTGTTCACGACGGTCCATGTGACTTTGGGCGCATTCTTCGGTACGCGACCGAGGACCTCGCGCTCGAAGTCCTCGACGATTTCGGGACGGCGCTCTTTCCACCATTGATCGGCAGTCGTAACTCTCTTGCCGTTCTTCTCCGTCAGCACCGGCGGCAAATCGGGATAGGGATTGGCCTTCGACTCGTCGTAGTTCGCATGATTCGGCTGCGCTTCGTTGCCGCTGGGACCCGGGCGCAGAGCGGTGATGCCGAGCTGCTGCATCATGTTCTTGTGATCTGCGGCAGTCTCGGCCGCCATTTGCCGCTGTGCGGGCGTCGGCTGCGGTGGTTGCGCGAAGAGCGCGGCGGAAAACGCTACGGCGAGGGCCAATTTCGTGAAGCCGTATTTCATGACAAGATGATACGCTTTCCTCCCCTCGTTGAACATGCTATGTTGCTTGCCATGAAGCAACCTTGCGCTCTCTTCCTCATCGCAGCCATCACGTTCGCGCCGCTCTCGGGCGTCGCGCAAAAGCCCGGACCCGCGGCGGACAAACCGGGGTTTGAAATGACCATCGACAACATCATGCGCGGTCCGGGTCTGTTTGGCTATCCGCCCGCTCAAGTTCGTTGGTCGCCGGATTCGAAATTCGTCTATTTCCAATGGAAGAAATATGACGAATCGCGCGAGAAGAATATGGACACGTACGTGATCTCGGCCGACGGCAGCGGTTTGAAAAGACTTTCCGAGGAAGAAGCCAAGGACACGCCGCCCGTGCAAGGCGATTGGACCAAAGATCACAAACGCGCGGTCTACGCCGAGGGCGGCGACTTGTTTCTCTACGATGTCGCGCAACCGAAGCGCCGGCAAATCACCAAGACTGCCGAGGCCGAAAGCAATCCGCGATTCTTGCGCGACGAAAAGCACATCACATTCGTGCGCGGCGGCAATCTGTACATGATGTCGCTCGAGGACGGCGATCTCACACAGCTCACCGAGGTGCAAGCGCCGGGCGCGGCGGCAGGCGCGGCTCCCGCGGCGGGCGGCGGACGTGGTGGCCAGGGTCGGGGAGGCTTTGGCGGTGGCGCGGCGAACACTTCGGATCAGAAAGGAACCGACAGCCAGGAGTATTTGAAGAAGGAAGAAAAAGATCTCATCGACTACATCAAGCGACGCGCCGAAAAACGCGCCGAGGACGAAGCCAAGCGCAAGAAAGAGAATCCGCGCAAGCCCTTCGTGCTGCAAACCGGACAAACGGTCACGACGATGTCGTTGTCGCCCGATCAAAAACTGGTCATCGCGCTGGTCAGCGAAGCGGGCACCGGATCGAAGAACGATATCGTCCCAAACTTCGTCACCGAAACTTCGTACGTGGAAGATATTCCGGGACGCAACAACGTCGGCGACAACCAGAATCGCATTCGCATCGCGCTGGTCGATGTGACGAGCGGCGAAGTGAAGTGGGTGGATCACGGGCAGAAGCCTGTCACGGGCGAGGGGACGACGCAGGCGGCCGCGCCTCCGCCGCCGAGCGGCGGCGGACCACAGGGTCGCGGCGGGCGCGCCGGCGCTCCGCCCGAGCGTGACGTGCAATTGAGCGCGCCGGTGTGGTCCGAAGACGGAACGCGCGCAATTCTGCAAGGGCGCTCGGCCGACAACAAGGATCGTTGGATCTTGGCGCTCGACTCGGCCACGGGAAAAACGCGCGTGCTCTTCAGCGACCACGACGACGCGTGGATTAACGTGGGCGGAGGCGGGGGCGGCGGATTCGGTGGCCCACCGCCGTACGGCTGGATGAAGGACGACAAATCGATCTATTTCCTCAGCGAAAAATCGGGATACTCCCATCTCTACACCGTGCCGTTCGAGGGCGGCGAAGCCAGGCAACTCACCAGCGGCAAATTTGAAGTCAGCGCCCTGTCGCTCTCCGAAGACAAGACGCGCTTCTTCTTCACGTCGTCGGAGCCCGATCCCGCGGATCGCCGCTTCTACACGATGCCGGCTTCCGGCGGCGAACGCACCTGCATCACGCCGGCGCTGGGACATCATCAGGCCTTCGTATCGCCCGATGAAAAGAAGATCGCGGTGATTTATTCCTACGTCACGAAGCCGCCCGATCTTTATGTACAGGACTTTGCGCCGGGCGCGAAGCAAGTGCAGGCGACGAATTCGCCGGCGCCCGATTTCGCGGGCTATCCTTGGCAAGACGCGCCCATCGTGCACTTCACCGCACGCGACGGCATGCCAGTCCCCGCGCGTCTCTACAAACCGAAAAACTGGAAGCCCGGCGGACCCGGCGTGGTTTTCGTGCACGGTGCGGGCTACGCGCAGAACGTGCACCACGGTTGGGCCGCGGGATATCGCCAGGAGTACGCGTTCCATCATTTCCTGATGGAGCACGGCTATTTGGTAATGGATTGCGACTATCGCGCGTCGGCCGGATACGGGAGAGACTGGCGCACGGCCATTTATCGTCACATGGGCGGCGTGGATCTCGACGATCAGGTGGATCTCGCGAAGTACATGGTGAAGGAACAAGGCGTCGACGAAAAACGCATCGGGATCTACGGCGGCAGCTACGGCGGATTCATGACGCTGATGGCGATGTTCACGCAGCCCGACGTTTTCGCGGCCGGCGCGGCGCTGCGTCCCGTCACCGATTGGGCCCACTACAATCACGGCTACACGGCGAACATCTTGAACGTTCCGCAGAAAGACGCAGAGGCGTACAAAAAGTCGTCGCCGATTTACTACGCGCAGAATCTGAAGGGCGCGCTGCTGATCTGCCACGGCATGGTGGACACCAACGTGTTGTTCCAGGACACGGTGCGCTTGGTGCAACGGCTCATTGAATTGCGCAAGGAAAACTGGGAGGTCGCGCCGTATCCGGTTGAGGACCACGGATTCCTGGAGCCCACGAGTTGGGCCGACGAGTACAAGCGCATCTTCAAATTATTCGAGACAAATTTGAAGAAGCCCTCGGACGCGCCGGCCCAAAAGAACGCGAAGAAGAAGAGCTAATTCTTACTTCACCGAAATCGTCAGCTTGTTGGCCGACGCCGTGCCGCCCGCGTTGATGACCAACGGATACGTTCCCGTGGTGAGTCCCGAGGGCACCTGCAAGTTGATCTGATACAGGCCAGCGTTGCCCGGCGTGAGTCCCGCGAACGACACCGGTGCGTTTTGTCCACCGATGGTCGCGGTCACCATCGCCGTAGTCACCGCGAGATTCGGCCCGCCGGGCGACGCCGCACCGTCGGCCGGTTGATTCGACGTCACGCCGAGGCCGGTCGCGTAAACCGTCATCAATCCCCCTGCTGCAATCGAGGAGCTCGGCTGGAACGACCCGTCGAGATTGATCGCCGCGTAGAGACCCGGCGACGTTGTCCCGTGCAGGAACGACACTGGTGCGCTCAAGCTGTCGTTTACCTGCACCTGGATGACGTCGCTGTTGCCGGCGAACGACCCGTTCATGGTGCCCGGCAATGCTTGCGTGGCAAACGGAATCTGTAGGTCGATTTGGCCGGTGCTGGTGAAGAAGATCGGCGCCGGAACCGCGTTGATGAAGACGGCAGTAATCAGCGCAGATGTCGGGCCGGGGCCGAACTGTTTGGTCAACGGCAGAGAGTTCTGATTTGCGAAGCCTCCGAAATTCAATCCGTAGACTTCCGCAATCGATCCCGGCGCAATGGCGACGCCAGGAGTTTCGCCGGCGTTATTGATCACGCCTCCCGTATTCACCACGGGCGCCGGCAATCCGCTCGCCGTGGACGCTTCGCGCCACAGAATCACGCCGCCGGGAAGTTCTTCGCCCTTGAAATAGAGATCGGTGTAGTGCTGGAACCCAAGATACAACTTGCCGTTCGCGCCGAAGACCGCGGATTCGAAGTTCGTGCTCAACGCCGGCGCAACGCTGTTGCCGGGATTGCAAGCGGTCCACGTTTTGAGATCGGTGGAGCGAATCAATTTCGGCTCGCCGCACACAACGCCGGTTGAATTTCCCCCGTTGTCCGTGATGGAGACGGCGGCTTGCCCTTGCGGGCCGATCGCCAGCGTGAAGGGCGCAACGAGATTGCGGTTGCCGTCGCTGGGAAGCGAGGAAACTTGAGTCCATGACAGGCCGTGGTCATTCGATGAGATGAGCCAAAGATTGGCGTTATATTGGGCGGTTGTCGGACCCACCGGCACGTTCGTCAAGATCCTGGGATTCAAACCGTCGTAAACCATCCGCAAGTCCTGGCCGGTGTTGGGTGTCGGCGCACTCATCACTGTGGCTGACACGGTCTGGCCCGGGCGCCAGTAGTAGACCACTTCCGGATTACTCAGCCCGCCTTCCCATACGACGCCTGGTTGTCCGTTGCTATCGAGCGCCACATCGTAGAGTCCCGGACCTACACCGTGAAGGCCGATCGAGCTGTTGGGGATCATCGTCTGTGTCCAGGTCGATGGGTTCGCCTGATCGTTTCCGAAGAGGTAGAAGATTCCAAACGTGTCGGAAACCAGCATGTGGACCTTTCCATTCGCCATCTTCAACGACGTTCCGGAAGTGACTGGTACGTTCGGTGGAACAAAAGCGTTGAAGGCGGTCCAAGTGGCGCCTCCGTCGGAGGAGGCCGCGAACTTGGCCACGCTGGGAGCAGGACTATTGGCAAGGGCGTCGGTATAGGCGACTCCAAAGAGGCTCACGCTTGAGTCATAGGCCAGAGAAATCGTGTCATTTCCGATTTGCCCGTGAACGGAGTCGACTTTGACAGGCGTCTTCCACTTGTAGTTCGCGCGATCCCAGCCGACAAAATAGATGTCGGTGGGACCGTTGTTGCGGCTGTTGCTTTCGTCGCTGAACGCAAACGCGGGATCGCCGTTGCCGTCGAGGGCTATCGAAATATGGCGGCCGTATAGCGTCGTGTCCCCCACCATGGAGACGCTTGCGGGCGTGGGCGCGGCCACGCTGAATCCCACCGGAGGCGGCCCGACAATCACAATGTTGGACTGGGTTCGGGGAATCGTTGTCGGGTCGATGAGCAGGTACTGATACGTTTCCCCAGGATCGGGGATCGAGTCCGTGTATGTCGTCGTCTCAGGGCCGGTGATTCCAATGAACGTATTAGGAGTCGTACCAACTCGCCGAAACACCTCAAAGAGCTCCGACGTGGCGCCGGTCCATTTCAACACCACCGAAGTACTGGTTGCCGAGGTTACGGTAAGAACTGGTTGCGCCAGCGGCTGGATCGCCGCGGCCTGCATCAAACCTGCAAAGACACACACACCCAGATAGCGCAGAATTCTGCGGTTCATTTTGTCCTCCTAGTTTCTTCTACGTGCGGCGCTGCCAAGGCAGCCCAGGGGGAGATCCGCAACAGTAAGACCGCTGCTATGAAGTAACGGCCCAAATGTGGGAAAATCGGCTCATGTCCAATGTGGGGGCACTGTTGGACCGATGGGAACACGGTGACCGCGCGGCACTCGACGAGATGCTGCCCTCTCTTTACAGCGAGTTGAAGGAGTTGGCGCGCATTTACCTGAGCCGCGAACGTCCCGACCACACGCTGCAACCCACCGCGCTGGTTCACGAAGCGTACATGAAGCTGGTGCAACAACGCCAAGTCGACTGGCGGAATCGCGCGCACTTCCTGGGCGTCGCGGCGAGCGTGATGCGCCGCGTCTTGCTGCATCACGCGCGCGACCGCAAGATGCAAAAGCGTTCGGGCGGATGGGAACGGATCGAACTCGACGATGCGCTGGCGTCGATCGAGCAAGACACGACGGTCGACATGCTCGATCTCAACGCCGCGCTCGAAGAGTTAGCCGCACTCGAGCCGCGCCACGAAAAGCTCGTGGAGTTGCGCGTCTTCGGCGGATTGAGCATCGAAGAATCGGCCGAAGTCTTGAATGTTTCTCCCGCCACGGTGAAGCGCGATTGGAATGTCGCGCGGCTTTTCTTGCAACGGAAATTGGCCGGCATTCAACCAGGTGCGTCCGGAGACGCCAAGTGACTCCCGAGCGCTACCGGCAAATAGCGCAAATCGCCGCCGACGCGCTGGATACTTCCTTGCATCTCGACGCGCGGTCGCGCGCCGCTTATATCGCCGAAGCTTGCGCCGGCGATCCCGATCTGCTGGCGGAAGTGGAATCGCTGCTGGCCGCCGATCACGCGGGAATCTCGCTCGAGCCCGGCGTGCCGGCGCGCGTGGGCGTGTATCGCGTGGTTCGCGAAATCGGCCGGGGCGGCATGGGCTGGGTCTATCTCGCCGAGCGCGACGACGGACAATTCGAGCAGCGCGCGGCCATCAAAATCCTCCAGCGCGGCATTGACCCCAGTGGTGTATCGCGCTTTTTCGCCGAGCGCCAGATTCTCGCGCGCCTCGACCACCCCAACATCGCGCGGCTCTTTGACGGCGGCATGACGCCCGACGGCCGGCCGTATTTCGTGATGGAGTATCTCGACGCCGAGCCGGTGACGATCTATTGCCGGCGTCACGCCTTGTCGATCGGCGAGCGCATCAAGCTTTTTCTTTCGGTGTGCGAGGCCGTGGAATACGCCCATCGCCGCCTGGTGCTGCATCGCGACATCAAGCCGGCCAATATTTTGGTGGATGCGTCGGGCGTTCCCAAATTGCTGGACTTCGGAATCGCCAAGGCGCTAGAGCCGGATGGCGAAGCGCAACTTACTGAACTAGGGTCGCGGGCGATGACGCTGCAATACGCGAGTCCCGAGCAATTGCGCGGCGAGCCGCTCTCAACCGCTAGCGACGTGTACGCGCTCGGGCTGCTCCTGTATGAGTTGACCGCGGAATCGCCGCCGTATCGCGTGCCATCGGGCGCGGTGGCCGAACAAGTCCGCCTGATTTGCGAGGAGCAGCCGAAGCCTGCAAGCGAAATCGCACCGCCGGCCGTCGCGCGCCGCATTCGCGGCGATCTCGACCGCGTGATCCTGAAGGCGATTGAGAAAGACCCGGCGCTTCGCTACGGCTCGGCCGCGAATCTGGCCGAGGATTTACGCCGGTTTCTGGAAAATCGCCCGGTCGCCGCGCGCCCGGCGAATGCATTGTATCGCGCGCGCAAATACGCTACGCGCCATTGGCGGGCTTTGCTCGCGGCGGGGGCCGCGGGGATCGTGTTGTTCGTAGCGATCACCAGCGCGTTGATCGAAGGCCGTCGCGCGGAGAGCAATTTTCAAGACGTGCGGCGTCTTGCGAATTCGTTCCTCTTCGAATTTCACGACGCCATCGCCAACTTGCCGGGGTCGACGCCGGCGCGCGAGTTGGTGGAACGCCGCGCGGTGGAGTATCTCGATATTCTCTCCAAGAAATCGCCCAACGATATCGATCTCCAGCGCGAACTCGCCGAATCCTACATTCGCATCGGCATGGCGCAAGGCGACAATTATCAATCGAACTTGGGCAAGGCGAAAGAAGCCGTGAGCAGCCTGGAAAAGGCAGTGACGCTGCTGACCCAGGTGTATCGTGCGCGGACGTCCGATCCCGACGTGCGGGCGGAGTTGGCGCGCGCGAAAATTGCTTTGGCGGCCGCCATCGGGCCGTCCGACTTGGCGCGAAACAATCAGTTGCGTGCCGAAGCGCTGGAACTTCTGAACGACAAGTCGTCGCCGAAACTGGCCGCGCGCGCCAAACTGGCGATGGGTCAAGCCTATTTCGGCAACGCCGAGCGCCTGGCCGACAAGGGACGCATTCAGGAAGCATTGGACGCGCGCAACAAATCGATTGAAGTGCTCGGTGAGTTGGCGGCGAGCGATCCTGGCTACGACGACGCGCAGCGCTTGCTGGCGCAATCGCTGAAGCGCCGCGCCGCGCTTTACGTTTCCAAGTTGCATGAACCAGGGAAAGCCCGTCAGGATCTCGACCTCGCCATTCGCATCGACGATCAGCGGATTGCGCGCGATCCCGGCAACGGCGCGGCCCGTCTCGATCGCGCGCTGGGCCAAAGTTATCTTTCCGTGGTGTTGCGCCAGCAAGGCGATTTCGCGGGATCGGAGGATATGATCAATCGCGCCATCGCCACGCGCGTCGAGTTTTTGCGTGCCGGTCCCCGCGATATCCGCAATCGCACTTGGTTGATGGGCGACTACGTCAAGCTTTCGGCGTTACGGCGCGCCCAGCATCGCTGGGACGATTCGCTCGCCGCGATCCAGCAAGGTCTCGACGTCGGCAATCAAGCGGACGATCAGGCCAAGCGCAGCAAAGAACTGATTTCCTTCAACGCGGAGTTGCACGCGGAATCCGCACAGACTCACGCGGGTCTCGGCGATTGCCGCGACGCGCGGGAGGAACTCGACAAAGCGTCGCGGCTCGGATCTGATGGGGGTTCAGCGACAAGCGCGGCCGCGAAAGACGCTGTAGCCAACTGCGGCAAGAAGTAAAGAATTCACCAATTTAAGGCATCGACGGCCGCACACAGCGGATTCCAACATTGAAATACAGGAATCCCGGCAAACCCTTGCCGCGCTCGGAGAGCCGCGGCTGCTCGTCGCCGGAAATCCCGCCGCGCACCGCGCGTGTTTGACCACTGGCCGCGCCGGGAGGATCGGCCGCGGGGGAGTGCTGATAGTATTTGTCGTCGAACCAATCGGCGGTCCACTGCCAAACGTCGCCTTGCATTTTCGGCACGTAGGGAACGTCGCCGTCGCCCGCGCGCGCGGCGTATTCCCATTCCGCTTCCGTGGGCAGGCGGCCTTGCACCGACTGGCAATACTTCTGCGCTTCGCTCCAGGTGATTTTTTCGACCGGCAGGTCGGGATCTTTGTAGAAACTTGGATTGTCGCCGGTCACTTTTTGGTACGCCGTTTGCGTCACCATCGTCTTGGCGATCCAAAATCCTTTGCCGATGCGGATTTCGTGGCGCGGTTTTTCGTCGGCGGCGCAGTCGTTGTCACCGGGAAGACAACCCATCTCGAATTTTCCGGGAGGAATCCAGACGTACTCCACGCCGTCGAGCGCTTTTCGCAGCGTTCCCGCCGCTACTTCCGACTTTTCGGTTGCAGCAGAGGGCGTGTCCGCAGGCTTTGGTGCTTTTTCCCGCAGCGCGGTGATGGTGTTGTCGGTGGCGCCGGCGGCCCGCAAGCGCGCTTCTACTTCGGGCGTTAGCGGAAACGTGACACCGCAGGCGGCAATGAAAAGACGCGAGCGCGGCTCACGCGCGGCGTCCTTGATCATGGCGGTGAGTTGCGCTTCGTCGAGGGCACCCGATGACGGACAGCGAACCTGCGCCCAGAGCGGATAGAGCAGACCGAGCATGACGGCAAGCAGTCGCACTCAGTTCAATTGTATAACGCTGGAAAGCGACTACTCGTAGCGCAGCGCGACCATCGCAACGCCAGCGTCAAGACGGCGACGATGGTGAATCCCCTATGGGTATAAACGGGCGCTCGGGCAGAATGTTCGCCGAGGCATGTGAAAGGTTGCCGGTGCCCGTTAGCGTTCCCCGAACGCGTACAAATTCTCCGATGTCCGTACGTAAATCACCCGACCCGCAATCGCGGGACTCGCATACACGTCTTCGCCTAATTCGTTTTTCGCGACAATCTCCATCTTGTCCGCGCTCGCCGCGATCACGGTCACGACGCCGTCGCCGGACACCAGATACACGCGGCCGCTCGCTTCCACCGGCGACGCGAAGTACGGACCCGTAGCGCCTGTGCGAGCGCGATAAATCACGTGGCCGGTCGCGGAGTCGAGACACGTGACCACTCCGCCGTTGCGCACCAGGAACAAGCGATTCTTGTACAGCAGCGGCGACGGCACTTCGGGAATCGACGTGTCTTCTCTCCAGACAATCTTGGCGCTCGACCCGTCGGGGCGCAAGGCGAGCAATCCGTGATCCCTGGCCTGCGACGCGACCATCGCCAACATACTTTCCCATTCATCCTTGGTGATCACGCCGTCGCGGTTGCGATCGGCGCTGCGAAAATTCAGGTAGTTTTGCGAGTTGGGAACCTTTTCGAGGCCGGGGCGCGCGGTATAAAGCAAATCGTCGGGAAACTCGGCTTCACTGATCTGGCCGTCGGCGTTCTTGTCGTATTTTTTCAGGAGCGTCGCCCAATCCGGCAACGCGCCGCGCTGATCGTCTTCCCCGAGCAAGTTCCAGGTTTGCGCGAACACCGTATCACTCGACGCCACCGGCGTGCTCAAGCCCGACGTCGGCGTTTCCAACGACCATTTCGGCGCGCCGGTCGCGATGTCGTAGGCGTCCACTACGCCCGCGCGATGCAGCACGATCTGCGCGCCCCACACGATGGGCGTCGAATAACTCTCCCGGCGTCCCCCGGGCGCCGGATACATCCGCTTCCACGCTTCTTGGCCCGTCTTGCGGTCGACCGCCAGCAAGTATCCGCCGGCGATGCCATCGTGATTCAGGATCACGAAATCGCGCACGAGAATCGGCGACGCGCCGCTGCCGTGCGCGGTGCGCGGCATGGCACGCGGCGTTTGCCAGAGCGGCTCGCCCGCATGCGTGAAGGCCATCAACCCAAACGAACCGAAATAAGTGTAGACGCGCTCGGAGTCCACCGCGGGCGTGGCCGTGGCGGGATTGCTCACCGCGTGCGTCTGCTCGAGTGACGTCGCGGGTGCGTCGCGGCGCCAGAGAATCGCGCCGTCCTTGCGCGCCAAGCAAATCAACTCCAGTTTTCGCGACGACGAGTTGTAGGCGTTCAGGAAAATCCGCTCGCCCCACACCGAAGGCGACGAATGCCCCGGAGGCAGCGCTCGCTTCCACAGCAAATTCTTCTTGGCCGAAAATTCCACGGGCGGAGCGGCGCTCTCCGCGGCGACGCCCGACGCGTTCGGTCCGCGAAATTGCGGCCAGTTCGCCGGATCTTCGATAGGCGCGGCCGCACAAACCATCAGCGTCAACGCCAAAGCGGCGAACCGGAAGAGGTGTTTCATCTGCGCGCGATTATAGCCCGCGCGGGCACGCGCTAGCGCCACTTCACGATCTTTTACGGCGCGCGGGGAGATATCCTATTGCCGCGTCAAAGCCCTGTGATAACTTGGACCCAAGAGCCGGAAAAAGAGATTGAGCCCGGGAGAATGACGATGCGTCGTCTGAAAGTGATTCGGCTAACCGGAGTCGCCGTACTGCTGTTCCTGATCGGATCGCTCACCGCGCAACGCGGCTGGGGATCTCGCGGCACGAACCAGCCGCCTCCTCCTGAATGGCTGCCGAAGAATCCCGACACCGAATTCGCCTTCTCGCGAATGGTCTATTTCTCCGAAGGACCCAAGTACAACTGGTACGCCGGCTGGACCACCGATTATCCGGCGGCCGACATCCACTTGATTCAAGGATTCAATCGGCTATCGCGCTTGAACGCGCATCAGCAGCCGCTGGTGATGCCGATCGATAACCCGCGGCTCTTTCAGTATCCTTATATCTACTCCGTCGAGCCGGGATTCCTGGTATGGTCCGACGCCGAAGTGGCGCGCCTGCGCGAGTACCTGCTGCGCGGCGGCACCTACATGGCCGACGATTATCACGGCTACCTCGAGTGGAATCACTGGGTGGAACAGATCAAGCGCGTGTTGCCCGAGCGACAGATCGTCGACCTGCCGTTGGAGCATCCGATTTTCCACACCGTCTTCGATATTCAGGAAAAGGTGCAAGTTCCAGGCGCGCAGTATCTGCGCAGCGGGCGGACGTGGGAAAAAGATTACGAAACCGGCAAAACGCCTTACTATCGCGCGATCCTTGACGACAACGGGCGGCCCATGGTGCTGATCAGTCACAACATGGATTGGGGCGACGCGTGGGAGTGGGCCGACGTGCCGGAATATGAAGAACGCTACACGACGCAAGCATATCGACTGGAGATCAACTACATCGTTTTTACAATGACGCACTAATCGTCCACCATGTTCCGATTCTTCTTTGGCTATCCCTTTTCGGCGTACTCCCAGGGCAAGCTTTCTTTGCTCTCGGGATGGCCGCGTCCGCTGGTGATTCTGCTGGTGGCGGCCGGCGCGGCACTGGTAGGATGGCGATTCTACCGCCGGGGATTCCTCGATTCTCCGCTGGCGCGGCGGCGCTCCAGCGTCATGGTGATTCTGCAAACAGCCACGCTGGCATTGTTGCTGGTGATGCTGTGGCGTCCGGCGCTTGTGGTGACCACCGCCGCGCCGCGCCAAAATATCGCCGCGGTGCTGCTCGACGATTCCGCGAGCATGACGCTGGAATCGCCGTCGCGCCTGGATCGCGCGAAACAAATGTTCGGCGCGCAATCGCCGCTGATGAAAAAGCTCAGCGAGCGTTTTCAAGTGCGCACCTATCGATTCTCCGATGTGATCGCGCGCGTACAGGACGCGCAGGCTCCCGGGGCACTGACCGGTGCGGGAAAAGCCACGCGCTTGGACGACGCGCTGAATGGAGTCCTTGGCGATCTCGAAGGATTTCCGCTCGGCGCGGTCGTGCTGGTCACCGACGGCGCGGACAATTCGCCGTTCACCGAGCATGAACAGAGCGGATTGGCGCGGCTGAAAGCCGCGCACGTTCCGCTGCACGCCGTCGGCGTCGGCAAACCCTCGTTCGATCGCGATCTGCAAGTGAACGACGTAAGCGTCGCACCGGCCGCCCTCGCGGGCGGCGTCATTTCCGCGGCGGTCACGGTGCACGGCGAGGGATACGCGGGCAAAACGGTGTCGCTGGAAGTGCGCGATGGCGGAACGTTGTTGCAAAAGATCCCCGTGGTATTCGATCGGCCGTCACAGACCATGACCGTGCGCGTGAATTTCACGCCGCGCGCGAAGGGCCTGCGCGAGTACACCTTTGTGCTGCCGCCGGGCGACGAGGAAATCAAGCAGAACAACGAGCAATCGCGGGTGATCCTGGTGGAAGATCACAAATCGAAAATCCTGTGGCTGGAAGGCGAGCCGCGCTGGGATTACAAATTCATCCGCCGCGCGGTGGCCGACGATCCGGCCATCGAACTTCATGGATTGCTGCGCACTTCCGCCAACAAGTTCTATCGCCAGGGTATGGATAGCGAGAAAATCCTGGAGACCGGATTTCCGAAGGCCGAGGAATTGTTCGGTTACGACGCGGTGATCGTGGGCAGCGTGGAAGCGGGCTTCTTTTCCGCGGAAGACGCGCAGAATCTCTACGACTTTGTAAGCCGCCGCGGCGGCGGATTGCTGATGTTCGGCACGCGGCAATCGCTCGAAGAAGGCGGATGGCAGAACACCGTGCTGGGCGACCTCGTCCCGCTGAAATTGGACGCCAAGCAGCCGACGTTTTTCCGCACCGAAGGACGCGCCGCGCTCACGCCGTACGGTCTCGACATTCCGATGCTGCAACTGGGTCCCGACGCCGCGAAAACCGCCGCACGCTGGAAAACGCTGCCCGCACTCGGCGACTTCACGCGGCTCGGAGAACCGAAGCCCGGCGCCATCGTGCTGGCGACCATCACGCCGGAGGGCGATAAGGCGCCGATTCCGCTGATCGCCACGCAACGCTTTGGACGTGGCCGCACGATGCTGTTCGCCAGCGGCAGCAGTTGGCGTTGGAAAATGGAAATGGACCACGCCGACGACACGCATCAGCGCTTGTGGCGGCAAATTTCTCGCTGGCTGATCGAAGAAACGCCGGGCCACGTGCAAGTCGCCAGCGATCGCCCGCTCTATCGCGACGATCATCGCGTGGCGCTTCGCGTGGAAGTGCGCGACAAAACGTATCGCCCCGTGGACGACGCCGCGGTGACGGCGGTGGTCTCCGCGCCCGACGGAACGCGCACCGACGTCCGCCTCGATTGGTCGCCGCGCGACGAAGGCGGGTACACCGGAACATACGAAGCGCAAGCGGCGGGCGTCTTCACCGTGGAGGCGAAAGCGAAATCGCCGAAGGGCGAAGAGATCGGGACTTCCGCATCGTTCTTCGAACGCACGGCTGGGACGCTCGAGTACTTCGACGCGCAACAGAATCGCGCGCTGCTCACGCATCTCGCGTCGGAAACCGGCGGACGCTACTACACGCTCGACGATGCCAAGTCGCTGGGCGACGACATTGTTTATACGCAAGGCGGCATCACCGAACGCGACGTGCACGAACTGTGGAATATTCCGCTGTTCTTCCTCTTGCTCTTTGCGCTGAAAGGCGCGGAGTGGGGTCTGCGCAAATGGTGGGGAACGGTATGACGGGAATGGGAATGAAGGCAAAAGGCAAAAATGAAAAGGCGCCCTTCCATCCTTTTGCCTTTTGCCTTTTGCCCTTTGCCTTTTGCCTTGCATTTTCCGGTTTGTTACATGGCCAGGGTCCACAGACGTACGCGGTGATCGTCACCGGTCTCGGCGGAGAAAAGGAATTCGACGATGAGTTCGCCAATCTCGGCAAACGCCTCTCCGACGGATTGCACCGGTCGGGCCTCGACGCCAATCACGTGACGCTGTTGCCCGCGAAGTCCGCGCACAAGGAAGAAATCGCACGCGTCCTGCAAGACATCGCCGGCAAATCGCGGAAGGAAGACACGTTGTTGTTGTTTCTCGTCGGCCACGGCAGCTACGACGGCCGCGACTACAAGTTCAACGTAATCGGTCCCGATCCCACGGCGGCGGAAATCCGTCAGTGGCTCGACAAAATTCCCGCCGGGAAACAAGTGATCGTCGACTCCTCGAGTTCGAGCGGCGCGGCCACCGAAGTCTGGAGCCGTGCGGGACGCGTGGTGATCACCGCCACACGCAACGGACAGGAGCGCAACGCCACCGTCTTCATGCGTTTCTTCGCCGAAGCACTCACCGATCCCGCAGCGGACATCGACAAGAACGGCACGGTCTCGGCGCTCGAAGCCTTTCGTTACGCCGAGCAGCACACCGCAAAATTCTATGAGTCGGCGTCGCGGATCGCCACCGAGCATCCCATGCTCGACGACAACGGCGACGGCAAAGGCGTGAAAGATCCATCGCCGCAGAACGGCGAAGGCATTCTCGCCGGGCAAGTCGCGCTGGTGCGAAACGGGGCGTCGCAAGCGCGCGTCGATACCGCAGAGGCGCGCGATCTGCGCACGCAAAAGGAAAAGCTCGAGAACGACATTGCGACTTTGAAGTACAACAAGGCGTCATTGGAAGCAGGCGAGTACAAGCAAAAAATGGATTCACTGCTACTGGAGTTGGCGCGCACCCAGCAGCAGTTGGAGAAATTGGAGGCGGCGGCTCCGAAACAATGAGATTCGTTGCCAAACTCGCTGTCACCGCGATCGCCTGCGCCACACTGGCGCCGGCGCAAGTTCACAAGGACTTTACCCGCGGCATGGACGCCTATCGCCACGGCGATCTCGCCACCGCACGGCAGGCGTTTGGCCGCGTCACAGCCGCGTATTCTGCCGGCACGCTGCGCACCGCCGCCGACATTGCCGATGCCGCTGACGCTTATCAGATGCTCGGCCACACTCAGGACGCTAACGACGCGTTCCGCATGGCGCTGTCTCGCGATCCGCAATCCGCCGACATTCGCGTGCGCTGGGGCAAGCTTTTTTTCGCCGCTTACGACGAGCCGGAAGCCGTCAAGCTGTATGAAGAAGCGTTGAAGATCGACCCGAAGAATCCCGGCGCGCTCACCGGACTGGCGGAAGTTCGCTCCGATGAATGGGACGGATCGTCCGACGAGTTGGCCGCACGGGCGTTGACCTTCGATCCGAAATACGTTCCGGCGATGGTCTTGCAAGCGCGGCTCGCGCTGGAAGACGAAAAACCCGCGGCGGCCGCCGACGATATCGCGCGCGCGCTGAAGGTAGATCCCGATTCGCTCGATGCGCTCGGGATGAGCGCGGCGGAATCCTACATTCGCGGCGACAAAACCGAAACCGACGCCCGCATCGACGCTGTTTTGAAACGCAACGCGAGCTACGGCGAAGTTTTCTTTACACTGGCGCATTTCGCGGCGCTGCATCGCCAGATTATTGAAGCGCGCGATTTCCTCTCACGCGCCGTCGCGACCGATCCCACGCTGTGGAAAGCATACTCGGAGCTCGGCATCACGGAAATGCGTCTCGGTCACGAGGCCGAAGCGCGCAAGGCTTTGGAAATCGCCTACAACGGCGACGCGTTCAATGCCTGGACCGTGAACACGCTTCGCTTGCTCGATAGCTACGCGCATTTCGTGCGTTTCGATACGCCGAACTTTCACGTCAAGCTTCACGAGAAGGAAGCGGACATCATGCGGCCATACGTTTCGGAGCTCCTGGAACGCGCGCTGGCGACGCTGGAACAAGAGTACGGCTACAAGCCGCCCGAGAAAGTGACCTTCGAGATGTTTCCGTATCACGAGGACTTCGCGGTCCGCACGCTCGGCGTGCCGGGACTCGGTGCACTCGGCGCGTCGTTCGGCACCGTCGTGGCGATGGACTCGCCGGCGGGCCGTCCGCCGGGGGAATTTCACTGGGGCAGTACGCTTTGGCACGAAACCGCGCACGTCATCACGCTCGGCATGACGCACAATCGCATACCGCGATGGTTCACCGAAGGACTTTCCGTGTACGAAGAAGGCCGCGCCGGCTGGGGCGATCCCATCGATCTCGACACCATCAAGGCGCTGCAAATGGATCGCCTGATGCCGATCGCCGACTTGAACAAAGGTTTTGTCCGGCCGTCGTACCTTGGTCAGGTCCAGTTTGCCTATTGGGAAGGCGGCATGTTGTGCAAGTTCATCGCGGAAAAGTACGGTTTTGAGAAGATTCTCGCGCTGCTCGCCGCGTACCGCGACGGCATGGAAAATATCGCGGCGGTGGAGAAAGTGCTGGGCAAGCCGACGCCCGCTATCGACAAAGAATTCCAAGCGTGGCTCGAACCGGCCGTCGGACATATCGTCAAGTCGGTCGATCTGGAGTGGCGCAACAAGAAATCGCAACAGGAATTGCTCGACGAAGTGGCCAAACATCCCGGCAACTTCATGGCGCAGATTCATCTGGCGCACAATTTCATGGACGCGGGCAATCCCGACACGGCGCTGGAACACGCCGCTGCGGCGCGCAAGCTGTTTCCGGAATTCACAGGCGACGGCAACAGCTACGAGTTGGCGTCGAAAATCCACAAGGATCGCGGCGATCTCAACGCCGAAGCGCGCGACTTGCTCGATTGGGTGAAGGCCGGCGGCCGCGATCCGGAAGTTGCCAAGAAAACGGCGACCTTGTTGACGGAACTGAAGCGCGAACCGGAAGCCGCGCAAGTTCTCGAAACATTTTTGTACATCGTTCCGCAAGATCCCGCGATTCACACGCAGTTGGGCGCGCTGTATCTGGAAATGGCCGCCAGCGATCCAAGCGTCGCAACCCGCGCGGTTCGCGAATACGCCGTCGCGCTGGCGGCGAAGCCCGTCGATCTGGCGGAAGCGCATTTTCATCTGGCCAGCGCGCTGAAAGCCGCGCATCGCAACACCGACGCGCGCGGTGAAACGCTGGCCGCCTTGGAAGTCGCGCCGAACTACGGACCCGCCCAAAAGCTTTTGCTTGAACTTACCGACAGCGAGGAGAAACCTTGGCCACACAAACCGTAACCGATCTCCAACCCGGCGACGTTCGCGAAACCGTCGCTAAGCTCGCGGATCATCGCCGCCTGATCGTGCAAGAAGTTCGCAAGATTATCGTTGGCCAAGAGGACGTGGTCAACTCCGTGCTCATCGGCATTCTCGTCGGCGGACACTCGCTGATCACCGGACTTCCCGGCATGGCCAAAACGCTTTTGATTCGCACGGTGTCGAAGGCCTTGGGTTTGAGCTTCGGGCGCATCCAATTTACTCCCGACCTGATGCCCGCCGACATCACGGGCACCGAGATCGTCGAGGAAGACGAAGGCTCGGGCCGCCGCGTGTGGACCTTCGTGCCCGGACCGATTTTCGCGCAAGTGCTGCTGGCCGACGAAATCAACCGCACGCCGCCGAAAACGCAGTCGGCGCTGCTCGAAGCGATGCAAGAAGCGAGTGTCACCGTGCGCGGCAAAACGTACGCGCTGAAGAAACCGTTTTTCGTGATGGCCACGCAGAATCCCATCGAGTTGGAAGGCACGTACCCGCTGCCCGAAGCCCAGCTCGACCGATTTCTCTTCAATATCGTGATGGATTATCTCGGCGAGGATGAAGAAATCAAGGTCGTCTACAACACCACCGGCGAACTTCCGCCGGAACCCGTGCCGGTGACCAGCGAAACCGACTTGCTGCATTTCCAGGAGCTGGTGCGCCGCATTCCCGTAGCGGAAAGCGTGGCGCGCTACGCGATCCGCTTGGTGCGCTCGACACGGCCTGGCGACGCCGGCGCGAATCTCGACTTCATCAATAAGTATGTGAGCTACGGATGCAGCGTGCGCGCCGCGCAATTTCTGGTGCTGGCCGCTAAAGCCGCGGCGCTGCTCGACGGCCGGTACAACGTGTCGGTGGAGGATATCCGCCACCTCGCCGCGCCGGTGATGCGCCATCGCTTGCTGACGAATTTCCACGCCGAGGCCGACAAGATCACCACCGATCATTTGATTCGCCAGTTGATCGACGCGGTGCCCGCGCCGAAATCGGAAATCTAAGAAAATGTCACGACGGCGAACCTCTGCGATACGTCTGGCAGCAGTGTTTTTCGCTGCAGCATTCGTGGTACGTCCCGCGCAAGCGTACCAGCTAAAGACGGAGAGCGGATTTTTCGACGCTGGGGGCTCGAAGATTTGGTACGAGGTTTGCGGTTCCGGCACACCCGTCGTCTTGCTGCACGACGGACTGCTTCATTCAGTCAGTTGGAACCACGTGTTGGCCCCCCTGTGCGCGGAGTATCGCGTGCTGCGCTACGATCGCCGCGGCTATGGACGATCGGAAGCGGCGAAGAGTCCGTACAGCGCGATAGAAGATTTGCGACTCGCGATGCGCCAGGTGAAAATCGATCGCGCGATTATTGTCGGTTGCTCGGCGGGTGGCGGCTTGGCGCTCGATTTCGCGATTGCCCAGCCGGAAATGGTGAAAGGCCTTCTCCTCATTGGACCTGCCGTGGGGGGCATGACCGCTTCCGATTTTTTTCGCGAGCGAAACCAGCGCAACGACGCTCCGGAGAAATCCGGCGACCTGAAAGCTGTAGCGCGCAATTGGTCGAACGATCCGTACATCATTGCCGGCACGCATGATGCGGCGCGCAAGGAGATTTACGATCTGCTTGTGGAGAACCCGCAGGACCTGAAGGGCAGTGGTCCGGCGATTTCGCTGCAGCCGCCGGCGCTCGCGCGACTGCGCGGCGTCGAAGCGCCCACGCTCGTAATTGTCGGCAGCGCCGATATCGCCGACGTGCAAGCCAACACGGGCGCGATTGAAGCAGCGATGCCGGTGGTGCAGCGCGAAGTATGGGCCGACACCGGCCACTTGATCCAAATGGAGCAACCCGACCGCTTGGTGAAGCGCCTGGAAGCCTTTGTGAAAACCGTGGAGCGGCCCGAGATCGCGCTGACGCCGGCGCAACGCGCCGAATTCGCGGGCCGCTACAAGATCGGCAATCAAGAAATTTCGATTCTCGAACAAAACGGCCGCCTGATGATTCGCGTGCCCGGCAACATGGATTGGCGGCTCTTCGCGGCTTCCGATTCGCGGCTTTTCCTGCGTGCGCCGGCCACCGAGATTGAATTTACCCGCAATGCGGCGGGTGCGATCACGCAGATGATCATTTTCGACGGCGAAAATCGCATTCCGTGCCCGAAAGTCGCCGGCGCGCCGGGAGGCACCGATGCCCGTTAGCGCCACGGCGCGCTCGCTACGCTTCCTCGATCCGCGTGTGCTCACGCGCATCGCCAATCTGCAATTGGCGTCGCGCACGGTGGTCGATGGATTCCTGGCGGGATTGCATCGCTCGCCGCAGCACGGCTTCAGCCCGAATTTTGCGGAATATCGCGCCTACACGCCCGGCGACGATCTGCGCTCCATCGACTGGAACGTTTTCGCCCGCAGCGACAAGTATTTCATCAAGAAGTTCGAGGGCGAAACGAACACGCGTATCTACGTGGCGCTCGACATCAGCAAGTCGATGGGCTATTCGTCGCCGGACACGGGCATCACCAAACTCGAATACGCATCGATCCTCGCCGCATCGCTGGTTTACTTCGCGCTGAAGCAGCGCGACCTCGCGGGACTCGCGCTGTTCGACACCGACATCATCGAGATGATCCCGCCGCGCATGCGGCGCGGGCAATTGATGCACGTGCTCGGCGCGCTCGACGGCGTGCAGCCGGGGCGGCCAACGGATCTGTGCGCGTCGCTCGAAACGCTGGCGGGATTCGTGCGCTCGCGCTCGGTCGTCGCGGTGATTTCGGATTTTTACGAGGACCCCGAGAAGATCGCGCGATCGCTGCGGCGCTTGCAGGCGAATCACAACGACCTGATGGTGTTTCACGTCCTCGATCCGCATGAACGCAAACCGGCGATTCGCGACGCCTCGCTGATTGAAGACCTCGAGACGGGATCGCGCCTGGAGGTCTCGCCGTCGTACGTCCGCGGTGAATACGTCGAACGAATGCGCAAGCATCTCGAAGATTTGCAGCGCTCCTGCAACGACTCGCACATGGACTACCGGATTCTCACGACCACCGAACCGCTGGACGATGCGCTCTTCGCGTATCTTTCTTTGCGGGAAAGAACGGGCGGCAAGGCACGCCGGAATCAGCCAGGGGGCGCGCGTTGAGTTTTCTCGCTCCCTGGTTCCTACTCGGCGGATTGGCGATCGGCATTCCCATCTGGGTGCATTTGATTCGCCGCCAACAATCGGAGCCGCTCCGGTTGCCGTCGCTGATGTTTTTCCGGCGCCTGCCGGTGCGCACGATGTCGCGGCGGTATTTGGAGCATTTGTTGCTGCTGATCGTCCGCTGCGTTCTTCTGCTGCTGTTGGCGCTGGCCTTCGCGCGGCCGTTCTTGCCGGGGCTTTCGAACGCCACACCCGTGGGACCGAAGACGCGGCTGCATGTGATTCTGGTGGACGTTTCGGCGAGCATGAAGTACGGCGATCGCGCGGCCAAAGCAACGGCGGCGGCGCGCGATGCGCTCGGAAAAATGGCAGGCAACGACGCCGCACAGATCGTCGCGTTCGATTCCGAAGCGCGCATCCTGGGTCCCGCGACAACGGATCGCGGCGCGCTGACGGCGCTGGTCAACGACCTGAAACCCGGCGATGGAGGCACGCGCTACGCCGCGGCCTTCGCGGCGCTCGCAAAAATCGCGCACGTCTCCGCCGTTCCGACGGCGGGATATCTCATCACCGACGCGCAAAAGACCGGATGGACCGCGGGCTCCGATCCGCCGCACTTCGAGCAAGGCGGCACGCTCGAGTGGATCGCCGTCGACAGCCAGCCGCACCCGAATTTCACCGTCGCCGACGTGCGCGTGGCGCACGAAACGTATCAGAGCCGCTATCCGCGCCACATTCAGGTGCGCGTGAATGGATACAACACGCCCGCCGCGAAGAAGCAGGTGATTCTTTCGCTCAACGGGCGCGAGATTCAGGGGCGTCCAGCCGATCTCACGGCGAACGGCGCGGCGACCGTGATTTTCGATCCGTTCGAGCTGCCGCCGGGCGTGAGTCGCGGCGAAGTTCGCATGACGCCGCCCGACGATTTTCCCTCGGACGACGTGCGTTACTTCACGCTGGTGCGCCGCGAGCCGCACAAGTTGCTGGTGCTCACGTCGGGATCGGAGCGCGCGCTCGTCTATTTCCGCGAAGCGCTGGGATCGGGCGAAGACCCCGCGTTTGCGATCGACTCGCGGCCCGCGAACTCGGGCGCGCCGTCGCTCGGCAGCTACGCGGCCGTCATTCTCCTCAATGCCGCCGCGACGCCTTCGGGTCTCGCGCCCCTGCTCAAAGATTACGTGGAGAAAGGCGGAGGATTGTGGATCGCTCCCGGCGATCGCAGCGACTGGCGCGCGCTTTCGTCGCTGGGCGCACTCGTGCCCGCGTCGTCCGGCGATAAGGTCTACGTGGAGCGCGACCGCGAAGGCTTCCTGACCATCGGCGATTTTCGCCGCGACCATCCGTTGTTCCAAGCGTTCACCGGTCCCGCAGCCGCGGGACTCACGGCCGCGCACGTCTTCGGATATTTCCGCATGACGCCCAACGACGGCACCGTGCTGGCGCGGCTTTCGAATGGCGAGCCCGCCGTGATCGAAAAGCAAATCGGCAAAGGGCGCGTCTTGTTGTTTGCGTCGCCGCCCGACAATGTGTGGTGCGATCTTCCCGTGCGTCCCGGCTTCGTGCCGTTGCTGAATCAACTGGTCCGCTATCTCGGCCAAGTGGGCGACGAACCGGCGTACTACACGGTTCCCGCCAACGCGCCACTGGCAGGACCTTCGGCGGTGATCGATCCCCACGGCAAGAGATTGGCCGAGGAAGAACCCTCATTGCAAGCGAGGAGCGCTTTTGCCAAACTAGGAGAAGCGGGATTCTACGAGATCCGCCGGCAAGGTGAGAGTGGTTACATTGCGGCGAATGCCGATCCGCGGGAGAGCGATTTGACGCCGCTAACACCGGAGGATCGCGCGTTGCTTTCGGGCAGCACCAGTTCCTCGACACCCGCAACGTCCACGGCCGGCGGCGAGAAACAAGAATTGACGCCCGAGGAGAAGGAAAAGCGTCAAAGTTGGTGGTGGCCCGTCTTATTGATCGCCGCCGCGCTGGCCGTTGTGGAAGCCATCGCCGCCAATGATTTGTTCCGTGTGACAGAAGAAGAAGGCAGGTGAATATGCCGAGTTCTCGGGATCGCGTCGCCGCTTACCTCCAGTCCATTCGCCGAAACCTGCGCTGGGAAATTACCGCGCGTGGACTCGGCTGGATTTTTCTGGCCGCACTCGTGCTCACCTGCGTGGCGGTGCCGTTCGCGCATATCGAGCGCTTCACCGATGCCAGCGTGCGCTGGGCGCGGCTGGTGTTGTTCGGCGGCATGGGATTCGCGATCGCCTGGATGCTGGTGCGTCCGCTCTTGCGCCGCCGTGACGACGCGCAAATCGCGCGCTTCGTGGAACAACGCCGTCCGGAATTTCGCGATCGCCTAGTAACCGCGATCGAAGCGGCCGATCATAAACGCGATTCGATTGCCACCGCGATCCACGACTTGCTGCTGGAGGACACGGCGCGCGCCACTGAGAAAGCGCCCGCGACGGAGTTTCTGGATCGCCAACGCATTCGGCGCTTCGCGGCCATCGGCGCGGGATCGCTGGCCGTGCTGTTCGGTCTGGCGTTGTTTGGTCCCGGAATGTTCCGCTATGGCACGCGCCACCTTTGGACCGGATGGATGGACGTGCACGCCGAGCCGCTGTATCGCATCGAAGTGACGCCCGGCGATCAGAAACTGGCGCGCCGCTCGAATCAAGCGATCACCGCGCGAGCCGTGGGATTTCAGCCGCGGGCTCTGCACGTGATGGCGTGGCACGACGGCGCGACGCACTGGGAAGAAGTGCCGATGCGCCCGTCGCGCACCAGCGCCGAGTTCGGCGCGATGCTCGAGGACGTGCGCGAAAACGTGAAGTATTACGTGGAAGGCGACGGCGTGCGGTCGCGCGAGTTCAAGTTGAGCGTCGCGCAACCCGTGGAGATGGGATCGCTCGACGTCACGTATCACTATCCCGCATACACGGGGATTCCCGCGCGCACGCAGAAGAACGCCACGGACATTCGCGCCGTGAAAGGCACGAAAGTGGAAGTGACGGTGCACTCGCCCGCCGAATCAGGCGACTTGATGCTCGAATCCGGTCACAGCGTCGAGCTGAAATCGGAGCATGGCGAATTGCACGGCGAATTCTCGCTCGAAGAAACGGGACTCTATCACGTGCGCCTCGCCGGCAAGGGCGAATCGGGTCCGCCGCTGCGCTCGAGCGACGATTACTTCATGGAAGCGGTCGACGATCAGCCGCCGGTGGTGGCGATCAAGCGTCCGGGGCGCGACGAGCATCCCACGAGCGTGGAAGAAGTGGCCAGCGAAGTCACCGCCAGCGACGATTTCGGCGTGAAGGATTTGTCCCTGCACTATTCGGTGAACGGCGGCCCGGACCAAGTGGTGAAACTGAACGCCGGCGGCAAAGACGTCACCGCGCCGCACACATTTTTCCTGGAAGACATGAAGCTTCAGGCCGGCGATCTCATCGCCTATCACGCCGAAGCGAAAGACGCCACGCACACGGTGCAAACCGACATCTATTTCATGCAGGTTCGTCCCTACGATCGCGAATACCGGCAGTCGCAAGCGGCCGGCGGCGGTGGCGGTGGAGGCGGCGGACAACAGAGCGATGACAGCGGCCAGTTGCTCGACCGGGAAAAGGAAATCATCAGCGCCACGCACAATCTGCTGCGCGACAAGAAACTGGTGCAATCGAGCGAGGACGTGAAGACGCTCGCGGGCATCCAGCGTAAGTTGAAGGATCAAACCACGTCGCTGGCCGGACGAATGGAAGCGCGCGAACTCTCCGGCACCAACGATCAGTTCAAGGAGATGACGGAGAATCTGAAGAAAGCGGCCGAAGCGATGGGGCCGGCGGCCGACAAACTTTCCGATCGCAAGCTGAGCGACGCGATTTCACCGGAAGAAAAAGCGCTGCAGTATTTGTCGCGCGCCGACGCGGCGTTCCGCGAAATCCAAGTGGCGTTCCAGCGCGGCGGCGGAGGTGGCGGTGGCGGCCGCGGCAGTCAAGGACGCGATCTCGCGAGTCTGTTCGACTTGGAGATGGACACATCCAAGAATCAATATGAAACGCCGAAGAAAGCGCAGAACGCCGGCGGCGGACAACAGCAACAAAACAGCCAGCAAGTGGACGAAGCGCTGCGCCGCTTGCAGGAATTAGCGCGTCGCCAGCAACAGTTGGCGCAAGATCAGCGGCAGAATCCGCAGAATCCTTCGTCGAAGTGGGAGCAGGAACGCTTGCGCCGCGAAGCGGAAGAGTTGGCGAAGCAGTTGCAACAGTTGGCGCAGCAAATGAACTCCCAGGAAATGGACAACGTGCGCCAGCGCGTGGAACAAGCCGCGCGCGACATGCAAAACGGCGGGCAGTCGGGACAATCCGGGCAGTCCGGACAATCGGGCCAGTCGAGCGGGCAGTCGGGATCGAAAGCGGGTTCGCAATCACAGCAATCGCGCCAGCAACCGCAGCCGGGCTCTCAAGGATCGCAGCAACAACAGCGCCAATCGCAACAATCGGCGCAAGAGCGCGCGACGCAGCGGTTGAACGAAGCGCGCGACATGATGTCGCGGCAAGCAAACTCGGATCGTCAGCAATCGGTGGATCGTTTGGCGCAGGAAGCGCATCGCTTGGTGCAGGAAGAAAAAGGCGTGCAGCAGGCGATGGAGCAACGTGCCGCCGGGCAACAGGGATCGCAGCAGGGGGAGCAATCGCAGGCGCAGAACGGACAGCAGGGTGCGCAGGGGTCGCAACCGGGACAGTCTTTCGCGCAGTCGGCGGCCCAATCAAGGGAAGATTTGTTGCAGCGCCGCGAGCGTTTGCGCCAGGCTGTGGGCGATCTCGACCGCAATTTGCAAGACACGGCGCGCGGCATCGTGAAGTCGCAGCCGGACATCGCGCGCGGATTGCAGGGCGCGGGTGAACAAATCCGCCAGGATCGGATTCAGGATCGGATTCAGCAGGGATCTTCTTGGTTGCGTAACGGCTATACGGATTTGGCGCGGCAGAACGACGCCGGCATCGAGAAATCACTTGAAGGCGTGGAGAATCGCGTCGGCGACGTATCAAAGCAATTGCAATCAGGCGGCGGGAAACCGGGATCGGAGAGTGCGGACAAGAATGGCGACAAGAACGGCGACGCCAAGACACAACGCGCCCTGATGGCGGTGGAAGACATGCGCCGTCGCTTGGAAGAAATGGAAAGCCGCATGCGCCAAGGCGGTGGACAGCCAGGCAACGGACAAGGTCAACGCCAATTGCAGCAGCTCTCCCGCAACGGCGATCAGCCGGGACAACAAGGTGATCAACGCGGGAATCAACCAGGCCAGGGACAGCAATCGCAGCAAGGACAGAGCGGCCAGCAAGCGGGTCAGCAGGGTGGACAGCAAGGTGGTCAGCAGGGTGGTCAACAAGGTGGTCAACAAGGTGGTCAGCAGGGTGGACAACAGGGTGGACAGCAGGGTGGTCAGCAAGGTGGTGGACAAAATGGTGGTAATCAACGAGGCGGACAACAAAACCCCGGCAACGGAAACGGTGGCGGCTATCGCAACGGTGTGATCGGCGACGGCGGATGGCGCGGCGGCGACGCGTCGAACTACGGCGATCGTTACGACGCGCGCGGCTTGCGTCCTCTCACGCCCGCGGATCGCGGACAAATGCAGGATCAATACCGCAGCGCGGAAGAAATGCTGCGCGGCCTGCAGCACGATTTCCGCAACGATCCCGACTTGCGCCAGCGCGCCGAAGCGCTGCTCGGCGAAATGCACAAGGCGGACACTTCACAAATCCGCGAAGCGACGCCGGAAATTCTGGAACGCGTCCGCATGGCGATCCTCGACGGCTGGCGTCAAGTGGAATTGGAATTGAGCCGGCGTCTTGAAGAAAGCTCAGCCGTCCATTTGCCAGCGTACGAGGAAATTCCCGAAAGTTATCGCAAGGAAGTGGAACAGTATTACCGGCTGCTCGCGCAGAAACAGAAAAAACCGCAATGAAGTTTGTCGAGAGTGTCCGCGAATTAATCTTGCAGGCGCTCGACGAAGGCGTTTTTCCACGTTACTTTGCGGAGGTCCTCCACTCAATCGGAATTCTGATCGTCTTCTTCTTCTGGGCCGTGCAGGGCGTGCCGCGCTGGCATTTCGTTTATGTCTTGTTTTTGCCCGTGATCGTAATTGGTCTCAATCCGGTGTGGCGTCACCTAAGATCTCGACGTATGCGTTCCTGGGCCATGACGACCGCAACGGTGGCAACCAGCAGGATTCGGCATCAAGGAGAGCGCGGCGGCCGTCCGGTGCTGGACGTGAGTTACGTTTACTTCGTTTCCGGTGAACGTTACGGCGGACTTTATTCCGGCGGCTTTTCAAACGACGACGAAGTGAACAATTTCCTGGAGCGGCTCAAGCAGGGACCATTTGAAGTCCGCTACAATCCAAATGATCCCCGCTTCTCGTGTTTTCTTCGCGAGCCGTAGCGCGCTACTTCACCTTCACCGGCGGCGCAGGACGCTTCGGCAGTTCCGCGGGCTTTTGCTTGGTTCGCGCCATCACTTCGGTTACAGCGCGCTCGAGTTGCTGGTCGCGGCCCTTCGACAATTCCGCGGGATCGTTGTCCACCACAATATCGGGATCCACGCCGTGACCCTCGATCGCCCACTGGCCGTCGGCCGACGCAAGTCCGGAAGTCGGCACGTTCACCACGCCGCCGTCGAGCAGCGGGCCGGTGTTGTTGATGCCCACCACGCCGCCCCACGACCGTTTGCCGATCAGCGGACCCAAGCCCGCCTTCTTGAACATGTACGGGAAGATGTCGCCGTCGGACGCCGACGTTTCATTCAACAGGCAAACCATCGGCCCCACGAAAACGCCGTCGGGATACGTGTTGGCATCCTCGTCGGTGCGTCCATAATTCAATCCCAGCACTTGGCGGCGCAGGCGTTCGATGATCATGCGCGACACGTTGCCGCCGCCATTGCCGCGATCGTCGATCACCAGCGCGTCCTTGCGGATTTGCGCGTAGTAGTGCTTGATGAACTCGGCGATTCCCTCGGCGCCCATATCCGGAATGTGAATGTATCCGGCTTTGCCGCCGCTCAGTTTATTCACCATCTCGGCGTTGGTGGTGGTCATGTCGAGATAAACGAGCGGCGTCTCCGATGTGACCGGCTTGTAGGTGATCTTGTGCGAACCGTCGAATGACGGCCGGCTGTTCACCGTCATCGTCACGGTGCGATCGGCCTTGCCGCGCAGCAAGCGATACGGATCTTCGTCGCGCTTCAATTCCTCGCCGTCGATCGCCAGCACGTAGTCGCCTTCCTTCACGTCGATTCCGATTTCGGTGAGCGGCGAGCGATACCGATCTTCCTCATTCTGTCCTCGGAAAATCTTTTCGAGCTTGTAGCGGCCGCTCGACGCATCGAGCGCGAAGCGCGCGCCGGGCAACGCCACTTGGGGACGCGCCGGCGACTGCCAATCGCCGCCCGCGATGTAAGTATGGCTGTTGTTCAACTCCGAGATCATTTCCCCCAGCACGTAGTTGAGGTCGGCGCGATGATCCACGTACTTCAATTCTTCCTTGTACTGGTCGTGCAGCGCCTTCCAATCGTAACCGTTCATGTTGGTCACGTAGAAGAAGTCGCGATAGCGGCGCCACACTTCCTCGAAAATTTCGGCCCACTCTTCTTTCGGCACGCGATCGAGCGAGAGACCGCGCACGGAAACCACTTTGCCGGGAGGCCCGGCGACCGGTTTGGGCGGCATGTCGACCAAGCGATACTCGCCGCCCGTCCGCACCAGCAGCTTCGATCCGTCTTCGGAGAGCGCCCAGCCGCCGATGCGCTCCGCCACGGTGATTTCCTTGCGCTCCTTGAACGAATAAGCTTTCAGCAAGGCGGGCGTGTCGGAGGCGCGACCGTAGTAGAACGCTCCAAAGCGCCCGTACATCACGTAGCCTTTCACCGCGGTCAAGCCGTTGTAGTTGTCGGCTTCCACAGGGATTCGCGCCACACGCGACGCGAGACCGTCGAAGTCGATTTTGATGTAACCTTTGGCGGCGTCTTTCTTCTCGTCCTTCTTCTCGTCTTTCTTTTCGTCGGTGATCGTGACCTCGTCGCTCTCGGGCGCCAGTGGATTCTTCACGTCTTTGCGCAAGGTCAAGAGGTAGATTTGACGATCGCGCGTCGTGGCGTAGTTGAATTCCGTGGTGCCAATCAGCGGCTGATATTCGCGGCGACTCAAATAGTAGAGGTAATTCCCCTCGGGATCCCATTCGGGCGCGCCGATATCGAAGAATCCGTCGGTGATCTGATGATCTTTGTTGTCCTCGACGTTCCAGATGTGCAGCGAACTGAAGCCGTTGTTTTCGATGATCGTGTACGAAAGATGCCCGCCGTCGTGCGACCACGTGTAGTCGCGGATCGCACCGTGGCGATCGTGGGCGATCTTCGATTCCTTCTTGTCGTCCATCGTGAGCACGTAAAGATCGTTGGCGCTATCCGAGTACGCCAGCCGTTTTCCGTCCGACGCCCACTCCGGCGCGTAGCGCATGCAGTGTCCGCTATGCGTCAATTGCTCGGGCTTGCCGTTGCCGTCCTGGTCGGTGATCCACACTTCGTCCTCGCCGCTGGCGTCGGAAATGTACGCGATCTTGCGTCCGTCCGGCGACCACCTGGCCCAACGTTCATGCGCGTTCGACGTGTTGGTGATGTTGCGCACCGCGCCGTGTTCGATGGGCACGGTGAAAACGTCGCCGCGCGCGGTGAACAACGCGCGTTCGCCCTTGGGGCTCAGCTCGAAGCTTTCGATCAAATTGTCGGCCTGCACGTGACTCGGGCGCGAGTGCAATCCGTCGTCGGGAACTTCGATGTTCAGCTTGCGCTCGCGTCCCGCGCGCGTGTCGTACACGTACAACTCGCCGCCTTCCTCGTAAACCACTTGGCTCGTGTGATCGCTCGACGGCCAACGCACGTCCCATTTTGTGGAGTGCGTGTGCTGCGTGGTGCGCTTCGTCGCCGTGTCGTAGGAATAAAGATTCAGCGTGCCGTCGCGATCGGACGAAAAGTAAATCTGATTGCCGATCCACATGGGATCGCGATCCGTGCGCGGATTGTTGGTGAAATTCTCGTGCTTGTTGGTCGCGAAATCGAAAATGTACAAATCCTGCGCCCACCCGCCTTGATAGCGCTTCCAATTGCGGAAGTCGCGGAACAGCGGCGAGTAGGCGATGCGCTTCATGTCGGGCGAATAAGATCCCGAGCCGGCGTGCGGCATCGGCAAGGGCGTCGAGGGTCCGCCCGCGGCGGGAACCGTGTAGAGCTTGTTTTCCGAAAGGCTCCAGCCGTCGCGATAAGAGCGGAACAAAATGTTTTTTCCGTCGGGCGTCCATCCTTCCACTTGATTGTCGTAACCCCAGCGTTGCGGCAGCGGTCCTTGCGCGGGATAAAACGTCAGTTGCTTGGGCACGCCGCCCTCGGCGGGCATCACGTAGACTTGTTCGTCGCCGTCATACTGCCCGGTGAAGGCGATCCACTTCCCGTCGGGCGAGAACTTCGGGAACAACTCAAGTCCCGGATGCGCCGTCAAGCGATGCGCCGTTCCGCCTTGCGACGACACAACCCAAATGTCGCCGGCGTGCGAGAACGCGACTTTGTCGCCGTGAATATCGGGAAATCGCAGCAGTTTCGACTGCGCCACCAGCGGCGCGCCGATCGCCAACGCGCCAATCAAAACCACAACCGCAACAGAACTCACCCGACCCGTCATGTGCTTCCTCCAGTTATCTATATCCAATGAAACATCCTCCCATGTTATCGCGCCGACTCTCGTAAACCCTTGTCAACGAGTACACTAAAAGAATGGCTCCTGTCGACTCCGTTCTGAAAGCAATTGGCAATACACCGCTCGTGAAACTGCGCCGCGTCGTAGCACCCTCGTCGGGCGACGTTTACGTGAAGCTGGAATATTACAATCCCACGGGATCGTACAAAGACCGCATGGCGCTGGCCATGATCGAAGGCGCGGAAGCGCGCGGCGATCTTGTGCCCGGCCGCACGCCGCCGATGAGCGTCGTTGAATTCACCGGAGGAAGCACGGGAAGTTCGCTGGCGATGATCTGCGCGGTGAAGGGCTATCGCTTTACACCGGTTTCCTCCGACGCGTTTTCGGCGGAAAAGCTATCGACGATGCGCGCGTTCGGCGCGGAGTTGACCGTGCTGAAGTCGGACGGCGGAAAAGTGACGGCCGAGCTCTTTCCACGCATGAAAGCGGAAGCGGAACGAATCCGCCAAGCGACGGGCGCGTTTTTCACGGATCAATTCAATAATCACGACGCGCTGACGGGCTATATGGCGATCGGCGGTGAAATCCTGGAACAGCTCGGCGGAAAAATCACCGTGTATTGCGGAGGCGTGGGAACCGGCGGCATGCTCACCGGCGTTTCGAAAGCGCTGCGCGCGGCGAATTGCCCGGCGAAAATCGTGGCGCTCGAACCCGACACGTCGGCGGTGCTGACCGGCGGAAAAGCCGGCGCGCATCGCGTCGAGGGAATCGCGTCGGGGCGCGTGCCGCCGCATATGCAGAATCGCAGTGTGTATGACGAGGCGCGCGCCATCAGCGAAGTCGGCGCGCGTGAAATGTCGCGAAGGCTGGCCCGCGAGGAAGGCATTTTCTCCGGCACTTCCACCGGCATCAACGTGCTTGCGGCCGTTCAACTCGCGAAAGAATTGGGTCCCGGCTCGACGGTCGTGACAGTGGCGGTCGACACCGGCCTGAAGTATCTCGCCGGCGATTTGTACACTGTGTAAATCCCCTGTGCAATTGTGAGCGGACGTTGTCGACTCGCTCGGTTCACAATGGTTTCATGGCCGATACCAACAAGTGCAAACATCCAGCGTGTAATTGTGTGCCCGCCAAGGGCGAGAAGTACTGCTCGGAATGGTGTGAGGACTCCGGCTCGATCACCGAATTGGCCTGCCAGTGCGGACATCCTGGCTGTCAAGGGGAAGCGCTGAAGTCGTAAGGTTAAACACCGGGGATCTGACGCACGGGCAGCGGCGTCGAGGGATCGCGGTCGAGCACGAGGTTCCAATACACCCACGAGCGCGGATCGAAGATGCCCGGCGGCGGATCGTCCAACACTTCCGCAAAACACCGCTCGCCCCATTCGCGCCGCACGGCGCGGATCTCGTCGAGCGTGCCGTACGTCATCACGTGCGCGAGAAAAAGCTTGCGATTCTCGAGCGTCGCGTCAGGAGCTTGATACCACACGACGCGTTTGGCGATCGCGGCTAGTTCGCTCATCCGATTTCCTTGGCGGCGCGCTGCAAACGCGCTTTCGTGGCTTCAGGCAGGCTTACCAAGTCTCCGTCTCCAAAGTAGCTCAACGCTTTCAGCGTGACAACGGGATTAAACGCGCCGCCGTAGACGGCGCTCGCGGCCTTCAGCATTTCCGACAGCGAAAGGCCGGATTCAAGCAATGCCGCGACGTCGATGTAATCCTTGGCGGCGGCGCGAACTTGCAGCGTACGCATCTTTGTGGCCGCGACATCCAGGAGCGACGCAATCGCGACGCCGTCAACCACATCGGGTTCGGCGATTGACTTCAGGGTGTCGAGATCGCCGAAGAAAGAGACCTTCACAGGACCGTCGCGATCGACCGCACAGGTCAGCGTATTGGCACTTGATTGATCGATGCGGGAGCCGCGCAAGTAAGGGATTGCGCGATAAAGCGCGGCGGCATCGAATGACGTTCGCGAGAAAAAACCGAAATCTTCGGACACGCGATGGCCGAGACCTAGCGCGAGCGCCGTTCCGCCGTACAAAACGAATTCTTTGGGAGTCCCGCTGAGCTCGCCCCACAGCTTGCGCTGCGGGGCGGGTAGGATATCCACCTTGGGCTGAAACGGCATACGCCGGTCCGCTGATTACTCGCGGAATTCCGCGTCCATGAACGAACGCAGTTTACGGCTGCGCGAGGGATGACGCAGTTTGCGCAACGCCTTCGCCTCGATCTGGCGGATGCGCTCGCGGGTCACCGCGAAGCTCTGGCCCACTTCTTCCAGGGTGTGCTCGCTGCCGTCTTCGAGTCCGAAGCGCATCTTCACGACTTTCTCTTCGCGCGGCGTCAGCGTCTTCAGAACCATCTGGGTTTGTTCCTTCAGGTTCAGGTTGATCACCGCTTCGGCCGGCGAAACTACGCCGCGATCCTCGATGAAATCGCCAAGATGCGAATCTTCCTCTTCTCCAATGGGAGTTTCGAGGGAAATCGGCTCCTGCGCGATCTTCAGCACCTTGCGCACTTTTACCACGGGGATGTCCATGCGCTTGGCGATCTCTTCACTGGTAGGCTCGCGTCCATATTCCTGGACCAACTGCCGGGAGGTCCGGATCAGCTTGTTGATCGTTTCGATCATGTGCACCGGAATACGGATGGTGCGCGCCTGATCGGCGATGGCGCGCGTGATCGCCTGGCGAATCCACCACGTGGCGTACGTTGAAAACTTGTAGCCGCGGCGGTATTCGAATTTGTCCACGGCTTTCATTAAGCCGATGTTGCCTTCTTGGATCAAATCGAGGAATTGCAGTCCGCGATTCGTATACTTCTTGGCGATGGAAACCACCAGGCGCAAGTTCGCTTCGATCAGTTCGCGCTTGGCGCTTTCCGCTTCATGATCGGCGCGCGCGATAATCTGCAGCGTGCGGCGCAATTCCTGGGCCGTGGCGCCGGCTTCCTCTTCCATCGCGCGGATGCGCATGGTGAGTTGGCGGATTTCCTTGCGTAGTTCCTTCTTCTCTTCGTCGCGGCGGGCGTGATCTTCGCGTTTCTGCAAGCGCACCATTTCGCGCTCGATCGGACGCAGCGCTTCCACGTGCTTGTAGATTTCCCCTTGCAGGTTTTTCCGCTGACCGTGCGTGAATTCGAGCTGGCGCGCCGTGCGCGACGTTTTGATAAGCTCGCGGCACAAAAGCATGCGGACCTTGCGGTACTCGCGCGGTTTTTTTGTCTTGGAAACTTGCTCCAGGCGGTCGCGATGCTTCAGGGCGCGCTGGTAGCTGCGCCACATGGCGTCGATGATGCGTTGCACGTCGGCCACTTTGGCGTTCAGTTTTTCCTCGGTGATCTCTTCTTCGTTGAAGATCACCACTTCCTTGACGGTTTTTTCGCCTTTCTTCAAGGCGTCGCTCAAGCGGCGCAGCGCCAGGATCACCACGGGCGAACGCGACAGCGCTTTCAAAATATTGTTCTGTCCGCGCTCGATACGCTTGGCGATTTCCACTTCGCCTTCGCGCGTGAGCAACGGCACCGTGCCCATTTCGCGCAGGTACATGCGCACCGGATCGTTGGTTTTCTCGAGGGCGCCCGGCGTCAGGTCGAGATCGAGGTCTTCGTCCTCACGCAGGAAGCTGTCATCGAGCTTCGCGGGACCTTCCACCACTTCCATGCCGCCGGAACCGAACGTGGAGAGCAAATCGTCGAACTCGTCCGGATTGCTGGCGTCGGGAGAAAGCTCGGCTTCCTCTTCCAGCAGCGCACCCTTTTCCTTGGGCCCGGTCGTGATCAACTGCATGATGCGGTCGTAGTCTTTGTCTTCGATTCCCACTTTAATGGCTCCTTCCGGAGGGAGAAAAGCAAGCTTGAGAAAGTCAGGCTCGCATTCTCGTGAGACACGTCCTCACGAGAATAGACGATCTAACCTATGCATAAGTTGCGGATTTATTGAAACAGGGCGAAACAACATACTATCTCACAGCCGTTTCTGTCGTGTCAAGAGAATTGTTGGTTATCGGCCACGGCGGGAGTCCCGCAGAGACCGACCACGTAGAATCAACAACTTCGGTAGGTTCGTTTTGTAATTTTCGGTCTTCGCAGGTTCTCCGGGCGGCGAGCTAAAGTTGGTGACAGATCTTTTATTCGCTTAATATTTGCTATAAAACCCTCATGGCTGTCAAGACGTTGGACCGAGAAGATAGTCGGAGGACAGTTTGCGCTCCAGATCTTTCTTTTCCTGAAGCATCGTGAGGGCGCTCGTAACCTCCCCAGATTGTTCAGCTTGGCGGATCATGCGGCGTAACTCCTCGACCCGGGCTTGCAACGGACGGCGGGCCAACTCCTGCACATAGCCCAGGACTTGGGCCGCGCTAAGGTCCTCGATGGAGTCATCGTTCAAGGCCACCGCCAGGATCTGCTGTTGCGGCGGCAGGAGGCGATCTTGAAGCGCGGGAACATCCACCGGCGCCGCTGGGTCGACGCCGGAATCCGGCGAGGCCATGGCGGCTAGCGCGTCGAGCACCGGACGAATCGCGATTTCGGCGAGGGCGGGTGTCGCGCCGAGCAGCGCCACTAGCGGCGCGAGATACTGCTGTCGCGCTTCGGCGTTCGCTACCATGCAACGGAGCAGCGTTCTCTGCACATGCGGCACGGGGCCATGCGTGATGCCCGTGGCGGCCGCGCGCGACACATCGCGGCGATCCGCGGCGGCGGCGCGCATTTCTTTGCCGAGCAAATCGCGGTCCAGACCCAAGCGGTCGGCCAGGCGCGCGGCCATTTCCACGCGAACGATGCGGTCGGGCAGTTTGGAGACGTAGCCGAGCAGATAGTGTGCCGCATCCGACTTGCCTTTTGGCTGCGACAAATCGAACATCGCGGGCGCGCGAGAAATCAAGTAATCGAAAAACGGCGGCGCTTGCTCCAGCATCTCGCGATACGCAGGCGCGCCGTTGGCTTTGACGTATTCGTCGGGATCGAGTCCGCCGGGGAGCGAGAGCACGCGCGCTTCAAGCTTTTCTTCGAGCAGCGTTTCGAGCGACCGCTCGGTCGCTTTCACGCCGGCGGAATCGGGATCGTAGTTCACGACCACGGTTTTCACCATCGGCGCGATGTTCTTCACATGCTCGAGCGTTAGACTCGTACCACAACTCGCCACCACGTTCGGCACACCCGCTGCGTATACGCCGATGGCGTCCATGTAGCCTTCCACCAGCACCACCATGCCCTGCTTGCGCATCGTTTCTTTGGCGCGATGCCAGTTGTAGAGCACGCGGCTCTTGCGATAGATCGGCGATTCGCGCGAGTTCAGATATTTCGGCTGATCCTCGTCGCGCAAGGCGCGCGCGCCGAATGCCACGATCTTGCCGGCCTCGTTCTGAATGGGAAACATCAGGCGATTGCGGAAGTAGTCGTACGATCCCGAGCCGTCTTCGCGGCGCCCCACTAAGCTGGATTGCGCGGCGACGTCTTCGGGAATGCTGCCGAGCGCGCGCAACAGCGCTTGGCCGCCCCCCGGCGCGTAGCCCAATCCAAACTCTTTGACGATTTCCGGTGCGAGGCCGCGCTTCTTCAAGTATTGCCGGGCCGCACCGCCCTCCGCGCTTTCGAGCGACTGCCGGAAAAAATCGGCAGCGCGTTCGTGCAACTCGAAGATCTGCGCGCGTAATCGTGCTTGCGGATCGGCGTCGGGAGAAATGCGCTTCGGAACGGCAATGCCGTTCTTCTCGGCGATGGAGCGGACGGCCTCGGGAAACGTGAGATGGTCCATCTCCATGACGAACTTGAAGACGTCGCCGTGCACGCCGCATCCGAAGCAATGGTAGGACTGGTATTGTCCGTTGACGTTGAACGACGGCGTTTTTTCCTGATGAAACGGACAGAGGCCGAGGTAGCGCGATCCCGACTGGCGCTTCAGCCGAACATACTCGCCGACGACGCGCACGATGTCGACCGACGTCTTGACGGTATATGCGAAGTCGCCGGGCTGGGCCATGGATAAGGTAAGGGTATCACTGCGGCCACAACGTTTTTTCACTGCTCAGACACACAGGCGCAGAGATACGCAGAGAAAATCTCATTTTTTGTGCTGGGTTTCTCTGCGTCTCTGCGTCTCTGCGGTGAAAAAACCTCACGGAACTTCGACACGCGTATTCGAAATCGCGAAGTGATTCTCTCCCGCCTCACGGACAATCTCGCGGATCTCGTATACGCCTTTCACCGCGGGGATACTGGTGGACACTTTGATGCCGTTCGCCTGCATGTCGGCGAGTTTCGCGGATGTCAGGTTCAGGTCCATTACCGCTTGCCTGCCGGCGATCAGGCGGCCGCCCGGCTCGCGCAACAACGTGACGAAAGTGAGTTCCTGCAAGCTGCGATCGCCGGACGCCGCGAACTTCAGAGTTTTGGCGTCGACCACAATGTCCACGAGCACAGCGCTCGCGCCATTATCTTGTCCGGCCGACGCCTTTACACTCGCGCCGAGCTCGCTACGCGTGTCGCTCGCGCCAGCCTCGCGATCGATCCGCTCCTGAATCGGCTCGGGGCGCGGCGGCGGCGCGACCGAGACGTAGCCGGGCCGCGCCTGCACGCTGAATCCCGGATGGTTCTTCAGTTTCAACTTCAGTTCGTGATAATTTCCGTCCGGCTCGCGCTGCGGAGAAAACGCGAGCAAATAGGATTCCTCGGCCGGCTCCGCGAGGCGGCCGATTGCGCTCACATAGTCGTTGTTGTTCTTGATGAACGTTCCGCCGGTGGACGCGGAAGCGTCGGATAGAAACGATGTGAGCAACTCCTGGCGCATCGCGACCGCTTTCTGATTCCCGCCCGCGACCAAACCCTCGGAGTCGAGCGTGTTGATAACGATCCGCGCGCGCACGGCCGCGTCGATCACCGCGTTTTTGTTGCGATCCATCTCCGGCGTGGGAAATCCCGGCGATACCATCACGAGAATTCGCGATCCCGGTTCCGCGGCGAGGTGTTTGACGATCACCATGAGCACGTCCATCACGCCCGTCGATTTGGAACGCACTTGATCCCACTGGCTGGCGGCTTGCGTTTGCACAAACTCATGCGCCCGCGGAAAGCCGGGCTGCGTACACAAGCTTTCAATACATCCGCAAACTTCCGCGACCGCCGTATCTTCGGTCGGAGGATCGAGCTTGTAGCGGATCAGGTAAGCCTGATACGCGCTCAGCGTGGGACAACTGAGGAAGGAACGCAACCCGATGTGCGGATGCGGCGAAATCTTCCGGATGGCCTCGACCAATGCCGGTACGTCGCCGGAAAATCCCGGCGTCACCACGGTGCCCGATTGCGTGAACACTCCGACGCGGTCGGCGGGACCCAGAGCCGTGGTCACCAGTTTTTCCGCGCCTTCCTTCGACCGTTGCAATCCTGCATTGTCGGCGTGCGTATCATCGAAAAATAGCGCAATGGTCCGTGGTTGCCGGGGCGACTCGACCGCCGGCGTGGCGGCGCGCGGCGCGCTGATGCCGGCGGCCGCCGCCGGCTCGGCATCGCGCGTTCTCTCCGAGAAAAACTGGATCTTCTGTGGTTTGCCGTTGTCGAGTAATTCGAAATCGGATTCAGCCAGACCCGTGGCCAGTCTTCCGTGAGGGTCGTGGACCGTCGCGCCGACTTCTACTAAATTCGCTTGCGCGGTGATCGTGGGCGGCGCCGGCGTGTAGACGCCTGAGCGAATGCGGACTTCTTCGATTGATCTGGGCTGCGCCGGCATCGGCGTGGGTGCCTGCGGCTGCATGGAAGACGCTTGCAACAAGAGCCCCGCTAACACCAGGAAGCGCATGCTATACCTCTTGACTGGCTTCCGCGCGCATCACGCGCGCGAATGTGCGCACCAGCAGTTCATCGAACTGCGTTCCCGCGAAACGCTCCATTTCCTCGAGCGCTTCCGATCCGGTGCGAGCTTTGCGATACGGGCGCTCGCCGGTAATCGCGTCGTAGGCGTCGGCGATGGCCAGGATGCGCGCGCCCAACGGAGTCTTCTCGCCCGGCAGACCGTCGGGGTATCCGCGACCATTCACGAACTCGTGATGATGCCGGACCATTTCACAGATTTCCGGGGCGATTCTCGCGGCTTGCAACAAACGCGCGCCGGTACCGGAATGCACGTGAACCGCGGAGTATTCCTGCACGCGCAGCTTGTCGCGTTTTGCCAATACTTCACTCGGCACCGCGAGATATCCCACGTCGTGCAGACGCGCCGCCACGCGCATTTGCTGCAACTGCGCTTCGGTCATGCCGAGTGTGCCCGCCAACAACATCGCGTAGCGCGTCACTTGCTCGTGATGCCCGCGCGACCCGTGGATGCGCGCTTCCAGGCGGTCAGCCAATTCACCCAAGCCGATCTCCATGGTGCGCGCGAGATCCTTCGTATTCACGCCGGGAGCGCTCCATGCTTCCTCCAAGCGCTGAATCCATTTCTCCATTACCTCGGGACCCGTTGGTCCGACGTAATCGGCGGCGCCCGGCGCCGCCGGCGGTCCTTCGTCCTGGTGAATGCGCTGCGCCGCCGCCGTGGTTCCCAAGTCACGCAGCAATTCCGCGAGCACGCCGGCATCCCAATGTTCCGATGAATCGCGCCGGAATTGCTCGGCCACCGCCACGTGATTTCCGCCTTGATGCTTGGCGATATAGAGTCCCGCGTCGGCCACGCGAATGATTTCCTCAGGCGTGTGACCGTGAATCGGATAGGTGGCCAGACCAAAGCTCGCGGTCAGGTGACGCTCCATGAACATGGCATCGGTGGCGATCCACAAACGCAGGCGCTCCGCCAATTTCTGCGCTTGATCGGTGCTGGTTTCCGGCATCAACACCATGAATTCGTCGCCGCCATAGCGCGCGACAACGTTCGACTTGCGGCAACGCTCTTCGAGAATGCGGCCGAGGCGCACGAGAACAAGATCGCCTTCCAGGTGGCCCATGGTGTCGTTCACTTGCTTGAAGCGATCCAGGTCGAGCACCAGGAGCGAGAAGATGCGCTCCGAGCGCATCGCGCGCTTCCACTCGCCGTTGAGCGCTTCCATGAAATAGCGATGCGTCTTCACGCCGGTCAGCCCGTCGGTGATGGCCTGTTCTTTCGTGATCTGGAACGTGAACGCGTTGTGCAACGCGGTGGCCAGGTGCGCGGCCATCGTGCGGAGCAGCGGCAAGTGCTCGTGACGCAGCAGGCCCGGCTTAATGCATTCGATGTCGAGAATGCCCAGCAACTGATCGGCGTAGACAATCGGCAGGCAGGCGATACTGCGCGACTCCGGAAGAACGCCCGTGATTCGCGGCGCCGGCGCCGTGGGAGCATCGCGCAGCGCGTCCTCCACCAGCACCGCTTCGCCTCCCCGCGCCACGCGGTTCAGCAACGCGATCTCCAGCGACGCTTTTTGATTCAGCACGCGCTCCGGCGCCACGCCCGCGGCGGCGCGCCATTCCACCATCTTGGTCTCGTAGTCGAGCAAGCCGATGCCGATGTGGTCGTAGTTGAAACTGGAGTGAATCTCGCGGACGATCTGCGACATTACCTCATTCGCGTTCAGCGTAGAGATCGCGATGCGCGTGACGTTATGCAGAAAAGTGAGGTGCCGCAACCGCTCTTGCTCGCCGGCAAACAGGCGCGCGTTCTCCAGCGCCACGGCAGCTTGCGCCGCCACGATACGCAACACTTCCAAGTGATCTTCGTCGTAGGCGTGCTCGCGATCGTAGGTCTGCACGGCCATCACGCCGACCGCGCGGCCGCGAATTACCACCGGTGCGCCAAGCCACGAGTACGCTTGCCGTCCGCTCGACTGAATCCCATGCTCCGCGCGGTAGTCTTCCATTTGCCGCAGCGTGCGAATCAACAGCGGCTGTCCGGTTTCCAGCAAATGCTCCGTGAGTCCATAGGCGGCTTGGCGCGAACGATGCGGCAAAAAACGGCCGTCTTCGATTTCCAGCTCGAAGCGGACTTCGTTTTTCGCTTCATCGCGCATCGCCACGTAAAAATTGCTCGCCTCCATCAGCTTTTCCAGCTCTTCGTGGATCCTCCGCAACAGCGACTCGGTTTCAAGCGTCGAGCTGATCGCGCGCCCTGTTTGATTCAGTAAATGCAGTTCTTCGGTGCGGCGCGCGGCGCTTTTCATCAACAGAAAATTCTCGAGGCCCATGCCGACCTGCACACCCAGCGATACAAGCAATCGCATTTCCGCGGAGCTGTATGCTAGCCACGTGCGCGGCGCCAGCAACAGCGTGCCAAACACCCGCTTCGGCGTGCGCAGCGAGACGGCGAGAACCGATTCGGCGCCCGCCGAGCGGAGAATTTCGCCGATCACCACGCCTGCTCCCAGCGCGTGGTCGCTGCCGTCCCGCGGTCCGGCCGGTCCCAGCATGGTTTGCGCCGAAGTGTCGCCGATGTTGGGAATCGCCATCACGCCGCCCATGCGCGCGACGGTGCTGGACAGCGGTTCTTCCAACGCGCGGCGCCGCCATTCTTCCGCGAATCCCGCGGGCCATCCACGAAAGACGCGCGTGGAGGGCTCGCGCTCGCTGGGCGTCACCACGATCAAACCGCGATCCACGCCGTAGACGCTGAGCACACGATCAAGCACGCGTTCCAGCATCCGCGCGATGCCCGCCTCGTCCTGTTGTCCCGCGCCGAGATTCAGCAGCGAGAACGACATCATGTTTTCTTCCACGCGATGCAGCAGTCCCTCGAACGTGAGGATCAAGATCGCGGCGGCGATCAAGAGCAGATTGAAGAGCGATACCGCCAGAAATCCGCTACGGATACTTTCGAACGCGGTGCGCGAGAGCGCCGCGGGCGCGATGTTGATGATCGTCCACACGAGCGACACGCCGGCGAGCAGCCGCACGGCGAGCGATCCCCGCAAGCGCCGGCTCTGCCAAAAACTCACGCACGCCCAACCGCTGGCGGCGGCGTTGAACCAAAACGGACCCCGCGCTTCACCGAGGCGATCGAGATGCGCGATCGCGTGATACGCGCACCAAAGGGCGGCGAACGCCGCGGCGCCGCCGAACCATCCCCATCGGCGCGGCTGTCCGGCGTATTCGCGCGCGGCGTAGGCAAGTCCCAAGGCGGCCATCGCGGAACACCAACGCGTGATCGCCCACAGGAGCGGACCACCGCTGTGGTCTAGCATCATCAGGAACGCGAAATGCAGGCTCAGCAGGATCCAAATCGTGAGCCAGGGAAGAAAAATCGGTTCGCGTTTCAGTTTGTAAAACGCGAAAAGAACGCCCCCAACCGCCAACGACAACAGCAGCGACAAGATGGCGTAGAACTGCTCGGTCATCAGCACCGAATATACAACAGCGTCGCGTGTAAAAGACTGGAATTGTAGGAGCTAGGACGAAGTTACTAGACGGGATAGTTTGGCTGGGAGGCAGGGACTCGAACCCCGATAGGCAGATCCAGAGTCTGCTGTCCTACCATTGGACGACCTCCCAAGCCGGTGAGGTCCCTATAGGATACCACGAGACAAACGGCCGCGACGGCCCCGAGAGAGGGCGTCGCGGCGCGGGAATGTCGTTTTGCTGTTACGCGATCTGATAACGCGAGCGCATCGGCGCGGGAGCCGGTACGTTCTTTCGTACCGTGGCTGTCGCCACGTGATGGGTCACCGGCGTCGCCGGCACACCCTTCAGGATCTGATCGATCCGGTCGAGATTCCGCACCACCAAGCGGCGGCGCTGGATGAAGATCAGTCCTTCGCGGCGCAGTTGATTCAGTGTCGACGACGTCGTCTCGCGCGTCGACCCGATCAGGTGCGCGATTTCCTTTTGTGACAGTTGCACGCGCAACGCCAAGCCTTCGGGACCGGCGATGCCGTAGCGGCGAGCCATGTCGGCCAGCAGCTCCAGCAAACGCTCGCGCACGCCCGCGAACAGCACGCCTTCCACACGCGCTTCCATCAGGCGCCGGCGTTCGCCGACCAGCCGCAACATGCGCAGCGCGACCGTCGGACGGCGTCCCGCGAGTGCGAGAAACGGCTCGCGGCGGATCGAGCAGAAGGAAATGTCCTCCAGCGCTTCGGCGGAATTCCGGCGCGAATCCTCACCGGCCAGCGAGAGTTCACCGAAAACTTCGCCCGGTTCCACCAGATGCAAGATCCATTCCTTGCCGCCGGGAGCCGTGCGCGCTACTTTCACGCGTCCCGAGCGGAGAAAAAACACCTGATCGCTCGAATCGCCGGGAACGTAGACGAATCCTCCGCGCGAAACGGTGCCTTGATGCGCCAGCCGCTCGAGCTCGAGGAAATCGTTGTCTTGAAATTCGGTGAAGAGAGAGATGCGACGCAAAAATCCAAGCCGCGAATCGCCCAATGGCGTGCGGTTCAATGCGCCCTGATCGACAAGGCTTTGATTGGCAACGCCGTGATTGGCATTGCCCCTGTGCCCACCATTTACACCAACCAAGTCTTTCATTGCGGAATCCTATTCCGCCCGAAAGAACTCCTGGACCGCAATGCCCATGCGGCGTTGAAAACGTTCCGCCAGCGAGGGCGCCTCCGGAACACCTTCGTCCAGCGCCATCCGCTCCACGCGATACGCCGGGTAGAACACCGTGGACAGCGAACCCGCACCCGCTTCGCCCATCGCTGCCAGCCGAAGCAACTCCTCAAAGTGATTGAGGTCGATGCCTCGGATTGTGATTCCCGCCGGCGACAACGCCAACAACTCGCCCCAGAATTTCTCCTTCGGGCTATGTAAACTCAGAACCACTATGCTGTTCAGTATCATAATCCCGGCAGCACCCGAAGGAATCCCCTATCTTGTCAATCTTTGTTCCCTGCCTCACGCTCGGGAGCAGCGCTTTCCAAGGAAGCTCGCATCTGTTGTGCGGAGTGGAACAGTTTTTCAAGGTCGCGGCTTTTCAATCCGTCGCGCACTTCTTCCAATCGCTCGATCAACGCGCCGAGAGCCTCGGTAATGTTTTCGTGATTGGTGAGACAAATGTCGCGCCACACGCGATAGGAACTTCCGGCCAGTCGCGTGGTGTCGCGCAAGCCTGTGCCGGCGAGCCGTAAGTCGGCGGCGTCCTCGAGACCATCGCCGAGCGCGGCGGCCAAGGCAGTGGATGTGAGTTGCGGAAGATGGGAGGTCCACGCGACGATTTCGTCGTGAACGGCCGCATCGAGCACCAGGAGTCGCGCGCCGATCGCGGTGATCGCGTCCTGAAACGCGCGCGCGGCGGGCGTCGCGAGATCGTCGCGATGCCACGGCGTTAGCGCCCACGTCGCACCGGCGAACAAATCGGGCGTGGCAGCGTCGACGCCGCGTTGCTCCTTGCCGGCCATCGGGTGCCCGCCGATAAAAAGCGGTCCGCCGGCTTTGAACACCGCCGACGCCCGCTCGCAAATCATTTCCTTGGTACTGCCGGCGTCGGTCACCACAGCGCCGGCAGGCGCGGCCGCCTGAACGCGTTCCAGCAGGTCGAAAATCGCGAGAACGGGTGTGGAGATGAAAACAAGATCCGCGCCGGACACCGCGGCTTCGACGGATTCGCACGCTTCGTCGATCGCGCCCAGTTCGAGCGCGCGCTTGGTGGACCCCGAGTGTCCCGCACCGCCCGTGCCGGCGACGCGAGTAGCCAATTTGTGTTTCTTGAGCGCGAGTCCAAACGACCCGCCAATGAGTCCCACGCCGATAATGGCGACGCGCTTCATGGCTTCAAGAACGACAGGCGAGGACGCATGTCCTACTGTACTTCACGTTCCACGGCAACGGCGATCAGCCGCAATTCTTTCATCAGTTTCTGGAACATTGGCAGCGTCAGCGCCTGCGCGCCGTCGCTGAGCGCTTTTTCCGGCTGGTGATGCACTTCGATCATTAGGCCGTCCGCGCCCGCGGCCAGCGAGGCCCGCGCCATCGGCGCGACCTTATCGCGCAGTCCCGTGCCGTGCGACGGATCCGCGACAATCGGCAAATGCGAAAGCTTGTGGATCACCGGAATCGCCGAAACGTCGAGCGTGTTGCGCGTGTAATTCTCGAACGTGCGAATGCCCCGCTCGCACAGAACCACGTCGCGATTGCCGCCGCTCAAAATATACTCGGCGGAAAGCAGCAGCTCCTCGATGGTCGCGGAAGGTCCACGCTTCAAAAGAATCGGGCGTGTTACCTTGCCGAGTTCTTTCAGCAAAATGTAATTCTGCATGTTGCGCGCGCCGACTTGGAACATATCGACGTAGTTCAGCATCATGGGGATTTCGGTGTGGTCCATGACCTCGGAGACCACTTTCATCCCGTGGCGATCGGCGACTTGCCGCATGATTTTCAGGCCCGCTTCGCCGAGTCCTTGAAAACTGTACGGTGACGTGCGTGGTTTGAACGCGCCGCCGCGCAGCAACTTCACGCCTTCGGCCGCCAGCGCCGAGGCGATCGCTTCCATCTGATCTTCCGATTCCACCGAACACGGTCCCGCCAGCAGCGGAACGTTTTTCCCGCCGATGGGCACGCCGCCCACACTGACGATGGTGTTCTGCGGACTAAACGTGCGTCCAGCCAATTTGTACGGCGTGGAAATACGGATGACTTCGTGCACGCCGTCAAGCAACTCGAGATCCCGCGGATCGACGCCGGTCTTGTCACCGCCGACGGCTCCTAACAATGTATGGCGAACGCCTGTGGAACGATGAATATCGAAGCCGAGCGACGTCAGGCGATCGATCACGCCTTGAATCTGCTTCTCGCCCGCACCCTCTTGCATTACGACGACCATTGAAAGTGTTCCCTTCTATCCCACAGTTCTATTCCGTTCACCGGCTCAAAAACTTTACCACAGAGAACACAGAGAAACACGGAGCACACTGAGAGTCTCCGCCACGACGCGCATTCCTACAAACCTTTTTTGCTTTTCTTGTCTCTTCTCGTTTTTCTCTGTGCTCTCTGTGTTCTCAGTGTCCTCTGTGGTTACGCTTTTTCGGCTGCGGTAGCCTCAGCTTTCGCGTAATGTGAATCAATATACTCATCGAGAATCTCGATGAACTCCGCGACAATGCGATCGCCTTTCAGCGTGCGCAGCATCCGGCCGTCGACGAAGACCGGCGCTTTCGGTTCCTCGAACGTGCCGGGCAGGGAGATTCCGATGTTGGCGTGCTTCGATTCTCCGGGGCCGTTCACCACGCAGCCCATCACCGCGACCTTCATTTCCTCCACACCCTGGTAGCGGTCCTTCCACATCGGCATATTGTCGCGCAGATACGTTTGGATCTGCTCGGCCATCTCCTGGAAGAACGTGGACGTCGTTCGGCCGCATCCGGGACACGCCGTCACTTGCGGCGTGAAGCTGCGAATACCCATCGCCTGCAAGATCTGCTGGCACACGATCACTTCTTCGGTGCGATCGCCATTGGGCGCAGGCGTGAGAGACACGCGGATCGTGTCGCCGATGCCTTCTTGCAACAAGATCGAGAGTGCCGCCGCCGAAGCGACAATCCCCTTCGCGCCCATGCCTGCTTCAGTGAGTCCCAAGTGCAGCGCGTAGTCGCAACGTTCGGCGATCATGCGATACACGTCGATCAAGTTTTGTACCACCGAAACTTTCGCGCTGAGGATGATCGATGTCTTCGGCAAGCCGTAATCCTCGGCCAGGCGCCCGGAGTTCACCGCGCTTTGCACCAGCGCCTCGCGCGTCACAGCGTCGGCGTCCATGGGGTTCGGACTAAGCGCGTTTTCGTCCATCAAGCGCGTGAGCAGCGTGGAATCAAGCGATCCCCAGTTCACGCCGATGCGCACGGGCTTGGAGTGCTTCGCCGCGACCTCCACCATGGTGCGGAAATTGTCGTCGTGCTTCTTGCCGATATTCACGTTGCCCGGATTGATGCGGTATTTCCCGAGCGCCTTGGCGCATTCCGGATATTTCGTCAGCAGCAAGTGTCCGTTGTAATGGAAATCGCCGATGATTGGCGTGCGGAGCCCCATTTTCTCGAGACCCTCGACGATCGCCGGCACAGCTGCCGCCGCGGCGTCGGTGTTCACGGTCACGCGAACCAGTTCCGAGCCGGCGCGAGCCAGCGCCGCGCATTGGCGGATGGTGCCGGGGATGTCGGCAGTGTCGGTGTTAGTCATCGATTGCACGACAACGGGATGATTCCCACCCACGGTTACTGCGCCGATGCGAACCGGCGTGGTGGAGCGTCGTTTGATTTCAGCCATGGATTTTTCCGTCCCTCATCAGCACCGTGCGGTGCGCGAATTGCGCGGCCTCGGGATTATGCGTGATCATCACGATGGTTTGTCCCAGGCGTTTGTTCAAATCCTCAAGTAATTTTAGAACGGCGTCGGAATTCGCGGTGTCGAGATTGCCGGTGGGTTCATCGGCCAGCAACACGGCCGGATGATTCACCAACGCGCGCGCGATCGCCACACGTTGCTGCTCACCGCCTGACATTTCCGCGGGCCGGTGATGCAATCGCCCCTCGATGCCGAGCAAGCGTACGATTTCCGCAAATTGATCCGGCTTGTAACCGTTCTTCGTTCCGGAAATGTCGCGCGCGATGTCGATGTTGCCTTGTCCCGAGAGCGACGGCAACAAATTGAACTTTTGAAAAACGAATCCGACTTTATTCTTGCGCAGCGCCGTGCGACCGCCGTCCGTTAGCGACGCGAGATCGAGCCCATCGAGCATGACGCGGCCGGAGCTCGGCGGCGTAAGTCCGCCGATGATGTGAAAGAGCGTCGACTTGCCTGATCCGGAAGGTCCCATCACCGCGACGAACTCGCCCGGCTCCACCGAGAAATCGACGCCTCGCAACGCGTGCACTTCCACGCGACCCGTGCTGTAGGTCTTGTGCAGATTCTCGACTTGGATGATGGCGGGCATTTCGTTATTCGTAAGCCAACGCCGCGATCGGATCTTGTTTCGCCGCTTTCACCGCCGGGTAGAGCGATCCGATCATCGAGCCGATCAGCGCGATCACAGCGGCGATCAAGAACCACCACACGGGAATTTCGAACGTGAGCGTGGGCTTGGCCTTTTGGATCGCGTTCTCGAGCGCGATGCTCGCACCGAAGCCGATCACCACGCCGATCGCGGTGATTATTGAGACTTCCCGCATGATCAAGTTGGCGATGTAGACGCTCGATCCTCCCAGCGATTTCAGAATCCCAATTTCGCGCGTGCGTTCGAGGACGGCGGAATACATCGCAAGGAAAATCACTAGGAATCCGACCGAAACCGAGATGCCGATCATCACGACCATGAAGGTGTTCACGGGATAGCCTTCCATGGTCGTCATCAGCGACGTAATTTCCTCCATCGAGTGGATGCTATAGCTCGGCAACAGCACGTTGAAAGCCTCGATGACGGCGGGAATGTTTTTCGGATCGTCGACCTTCACGTAAAACACCGACGCTTTGTTGTCGCTTCCATTCAATTCCTGCATGGTTTTGAGCGGCGCATAGAGGCGCGAGCCCTTTCCGCTGTCCACCACGCCCACGACTTTGAAAACGCGATTCAACATTTCGGCGCGATCACCGGCGTGTAGATGATTGTCGCGCGCGTAGAGATCGTCGATCAACAATTCCAGACCGCCTTGCAGATCGCGCCCTTCGGTGAAACGAAATCCGCCCGTGACTTGACGAAAGCGATCATCGATACCGCCGATGAAGGTCAAGCCGCTCTTGTTGACCATCAACACCGGCGCGACCGCCGCGACGTGCGCCTCTTTGGCAAGCCGCGGACCGAGCGATTCGGGCATCGCCGCCGATCCGAATGTTGCAATATAGCTCGCGCCCGGCCCTTTTACCACAATGTCCGCGCCAATCCCCTTGGTGCGCGCCACGTTATCGTTCACGAGACCGCGCACCAGTCCCACGGTGCTCAAGATCAGCAAGACTTCCAGCGCCACCGCGATCACGCTCAGCGCCGTGCGCGTCTTGCGGTATCCCAAATTGTTCAACACCATTTGGTTGACCATGCGCTATTTCACTCCCGCTAGTTTGGCCGGCGTTTTTTCTAGATCCACCACTTCGGTTCCCGCGGGGATCGTGAGATTGAATTTGTCGTCGTCGAGATCGCGGTTCAGTTCGATCTTCTGCACCGTCAGCTTGACGCCGTATTCGTCGGCGGGGCGCATGATGGTGATGGTGTGCGGAAACGAGATGCCGTGCGTGACTTTATAGTTTTCGTAGCGCGCGTCGGAGACGATGTCGCCCTTGGGATCGAAAATGATTTGCCGCGAGAGCAGCAAGGTCGTGCGATCGAACCACAAGTTGCGCGCCAGCAGGATATTGTTGCCGCGTCCCGCGAGCACGTGCACGATGTAGGTGGCCTTCTCCTCGTCGGTTTGATTCTCCAACACCGCGCGTTCGTCGGCCGCGATGGGTTTCACCACCAGCGCGTCATAGAGATGCTGCGGGCGGATCATTTCGAGTTTGTTGGCGCTGGGCCGTTCCATTTCATTTTTTCCCACCACCAATTTGTTTTTGGTGGGGAGATGCACCTTGAACTCCTTGCCGTCGGTGATCATGTCGAAGACGCGGCTGCCGACCACCGGCAGTTGCCCGATCAAGCGGAACATGCCCGGCTTGCGGATGAGCACGAAAGCGCGAATTTCCTTGTACTGCTCGATCTCGCCCTTGTTGACCGAGCCCACGGAGGGCTCCAGGTTCACAGTGGCATTGATGGTGCGCACCTGCTGGTCCCACGCGCGGACCTTGCCCACCAAATCTTCCAGGGAAGCTGTCGCAAGTTGTCCGGAAGGAGCGCCGCGCCTGGGGATTCGCAACGTTCGGACAATGCAACCGGAAGTCAACGCCACCGTCACCAGCAAGGCTGGGAGGTATCGGCGGATCATCAAGTTACAACAATATCATAGGCCCGGTTTTTCTCTGCGTCTCTGCGTTCTCTGCGTTGTAGAAAGCGTAGCCCTTTGGCTGGCGGTTTTTTTAACGCAGAGAACGCAGAGAAAAATCGAATCAGGCTAGGAAACGCTCTGCAAATTCCCGCGAATTCATCCGAACCTCCAACCACGACGCGAAAACATCGGGCGTTTCCATCCACACGCGGAACCATAGCGCGATTTCCTCGCGTTCTTTTCTGACGCCTGGATTCACACGCGGATTTCGCGCGACCAACTCCGCGGACTCGCGGGCCCGTCGCGCGGCGCGGATGCACGTTGCAGGTTCGGCGGCGCGGCGCGCGTCCAACTGCGCGATCGCTTGGGCGGCGCCGGAAAGCGTGTCGAACGCAATGATCTCGCGGAATTCCCGCGGCAATCCGCCAAGAGACGCGTCAACTTCCACGCCACGCTCTTCGAGGACCGCGAGCAAATAGCGATCCGAGACGCGACCCTTCTCGCCGAGACGCTGGTGCAGCAAGCGGCGGATCGCGGCGGCGTCGGGCGCGGCCACGCGGATGCGGTGATGCATCTCGATGTACTCGAGGATCAGCGACTTCTTACTTCTTTTCACGGGGCGGCGGGACCGCGCCGTACACAAACGCCGGCGTAATCGTCGAAAGCGGAATCTTGCCCCAATGGAGATCGACCGCCGGACGACGCGACGGAGCGGGCGCGAGAATCGGTCGCACCGGTTCGTCCGGCGGCGGAGCCGACGCGGGCGGAGGTACGGCGTTTTCTACAGGCGGCGGACTCGGCAAACGATTCAGCGCCACAAGATCTCTTAGCGGTGCGCCGAGCGTCAAGCCGCTGAGCGCTGCGGCGGGAACCGTCGCGAGAGTCAATGACGGCGCCGGCGCGGGCGGAGGAGATTTCGGCGGTGCGGGGTCAGCTTTCTTTGGTTCCGGCCTTTTTTCCGGCGGCGGCAGGCTCTCCGCCACGTTCGTAACCGGTTTGGTCTCCACCGCGGGCGACTTTTCCACCGCTGCCGATGGCGGCAAGGGCGGAGGATCCATCCACAAAAAATCGCCGGCATCGGCGCCGAGGGTCAATCCACCGACGGCCAGCGGCGGGATCACAACCAAGTTAGCCGCCGCGGTCTTCACCGGAGGCGGCGCGGCGCCGGGCTTGCCCGACGACACCATGTTCTCCGCGCGCAGATCGGCGGCCAATGTTTCGTTGTTCGGGAAGACCATCAGCGCGCGAGTCAGCACGCCACGCGACGCGGCCTCATCGCCGCGCGCGCGATAGACCATTGCCAGCACGCGCATCGGTCCTAGAGCTTTCCAATTCGTCAGGTCGACCGCGTGCTGCGCGTATTTCAACGCCCGATCGGGATCGGTTTGACGCAAGAAAACAGCCAGCCCCGAGAGCGCCACCGTGTCGTCGGGATCGCCGGCCAGCGCCACGTTCCAATCGAGCGCCGCTTGATTGATTTGACCGAGCGTCGCGAGAATATTCCCGCGCAGCGAACGCGCGTCGTTGCGTTTCGGCGCGATTTCCAACGCCTTGGTCACTTCCGCCAGGGCGTCCTGATAGCGATCTTCCTGCAAAAGCACCGCCCCGAGTTGCATATGCGATTGCTCCGACCGCGGACGCCTCTCCAGCAGGAAGCGCCATTCCGCCTCGGCGCGTTTCCAATCGCGGCGGGCCATGTAAAGCTGCCCGCTCAACTCGCGCAGATCGAGATTGTCGGGCTCGTGCGCGATCAGCGGTCCCAGGTGCGCCTCGGCTTCAGCCAAGCGTCCGGTTTGAATCTCCATGGCCACGATGAACGGAAACGCGCGCGCATTGGTGGGATCATCTTTCACCGCGTCGAGCAACACTTTGTACGCCATCTCGTACTTCTCTTCGTGCATCAATTCGACGGCGCGATCGATGAGATCCTTTTGCGGCCCGGCTTGCGCTTGCATCAACGCGAAAATGAGAAGAAGAAAATGCATGGATTATCCGTGGGCGTGCTGCGCCACTTTTCGCCGATACGCCTGCACCTGGCGTTCATGTTCGGCGAGCGTGCGCGAAAAAACGTGGCCGCCGTCGGTGTCCGCGACGAAATACAAAAAGTCGGTGGCCGCCGGACGATACGCCGCTTCCAGCGCCGCGAGTCCTGGATTCGCCACGGGACCGGGAGGCAATCCGCGATTCACATACGTATTATACGGAGATACGCGCTTGAGATCGCTGGCATAAATACGTCCGCGATAACCGTGCTCCCCTTGATATCCAGCAAGGATCGCCGCATAGACCACGGTGGGATCGCACTGCAGCGGCATTCCCATGGTCAAACGCTTCTGAAAAACTCCGGCGACAAGCGGGCGCTCGCTCGATTTTCCGGTTTCCTTTTCCACCAGCGACGCCAGTGTCACCACTTCCAACTCGCGCCCCGGCGGCAGCTTTTCATTCTTGGTGAGCGCCGCGACAACCTGGCGGAATCGCGCGACCATCGCCTGCACCATCGCCGCGGCGGTGGCGTGTCGCGTGAAGCGATACGTGTCTGGAAACAAGAACCCTTCCAGATTCGCGGCGTGCGGCGCGATGTCGGAGATCAACGCCGCGTTGTGCGCCGCGGCCACGAAATCTTTTCGGGAAGCTAATCCCGATTTCTCGACGATGTCGCCGATTTCGAACAGGTTGAGTCCTTCCGGGATCGTCAGCTCGTGATAGAAAACCTCGCCGCGCTCGAGCTTGCCGTAGGCGCCCGAGAGCGACACGTCGCCATCGAACTGATATTCGCCTGCTTTCAACTTGGGCCGCGGCCAACGCGAAAAATGCCATGCCAGAAAGGTCCAGCGGCTCCGCACGACGCCCGATTGCTCCAGCGCCAGCGCGATTCCGCGCGCGCCCGAGCCCGGCTCGATTTCGAGCGTCACCGGATGGTTCAGATGCACCGGTTGTGAGTCGCGCCAGAACTTCGGTCCGGCCCACGCCGCGGCCACCGCGAGAATCAAAGGGATGAAGTACGAAAAAATACCGCGCCGCTTGCGACTCATCAGATGGCCGGCGCCTCCACGCGATCGAGGTAACTTTGCAAGAGAATCACGGCAGAGAGCCGATCGACGGCGGCCTTTCGCTTCTCGAGACTCACGCCGCTCGACTTCAGCACGCGCTGCGCTTCAGCCGTGGTGAGTCGCTCGTCCCACAATTCCACTCGCACGCCCAGGCGACGCTCCAGTTGCGCGCCGAAAGCCTCGGCCTTTTGCGCTTGTACACCGGCGTGACCACTCATGTTCAGCGGCTCACCGAGTAACACCATTCCGATTTCGTATTGACGCGCGAGTTTCTGAAGCGCTTCCAGATCGCCGCGCATGTTTTGACGCACGATCGTCTGGAGTCCTTGCGCGGTGATTCCCAAAGGATCGGAAATCGCCACGCCGATGCGGCGCGCGCCAAGATCGAGGGCCAGGATACGCTTCTTCACTGTCGTTATTATAGGACGATATGAAATCATCGTCGGTCGGGCGGATCGTTTTTGGCGCGTCGGCCGTGCTGTTCGGCGTGATCGCGCTGAAGTGGTACGACGAGTACACGTGGCAGGGACTCTCCAGAATCTGGAGCCTGCCGTTTGGCCGAATCGCCGGCGGAGCCTTGATGGTCTTGCAGATGGCCGGTGGAATCGGCTTGCAGAGCCGGAAAACCGCGCGCGTCGCGGCGTTCGTGCTGGGTGTGGTCTATGGCGCGTTCTCGCTGGTTTGCGTGCTGAACATTGCGAACGCGCCGAAAGAGTACGGCCGCTATCCGAATTTCTTCGAACAGCTTTGCCTGCTCAGCGCCGCCATGTCGTTCTACCACGCGGCTGCGGCACGCTCAGGACTCGGCGTCTCGGCCATTTCCTTCGCGGTAACCCAGATCGTCTACTTTGCGCCGACGATCCACTCGGTTCCCAAGTGGATTCCACCGAATCAGAGATTCTGGGCGATCCTCACGACCGCGGCATTTGCGCTCGCCGGCCTGGCCCTTCTGTTCAACCGCCAGGCCAAGCTCGCCGCGCGTCTGATGGCCGCGATGGTCGCGCTGTTTGGCGTGCTAGTTTGGATCCCGCTGCTCGTCGCGCATCCCGAGGCGCATTCCAACTGGTCCGAATTCGCCTTGACCTTCCTCATCGCCGGCGCATCCTGGACCGTGGCTGACTGAAGACCGCAAAAAAATGTTCGGGGCTGACCGGAAAACCCTGCGTCTCAGTAGTTATCCGCTTCGAAAGGACTACGTGTGGGTAACTCAGGCGCTTCCGGCATTTTGGAGGACTGGGGTGGTGCTGTAGCCCGAGGGCTTCGGCCGCTTACCTCGAGGCCTGATTCAACCGCACGGCGCATGGCGGAAGTGCCTCCAGACGAAGAGGTCACACGGTTATTCAGCGAACTGCACGCGTCTCTTCGGCGCTACATGATTTTCCTCGGCGCCTCGCCGCAGGATGCCGACGACGGAGTGCAAGAAACCTTTCTGCGACTTCACAAGCATCTCCAAACCGGCGCCCAACGAATCAACCTGCAAGCGTGGCTCTTTCACGTGGCCAAGAATCTTGTACGCGACCGGCGCAAAAGCGCCTGGATGCGGTTTAGATCCGCTCTAGGACCAAGCGACGAATGGCTATCCTTTCTGCGGGAACCAGGGGACACACCAGAGGGTCGCCTCTTAAGAGCGGAGCGTCTCGCGTGGTTTCACTCGGCCATCGTGCAGCTCACACCGCAACAAGCCGAGTGCCTACGTTTGCGTGCTGCCGGACTCCGCTACCGTGAGATCGCCGAGGTGATGGGGATCGGCATCTCCGCCGTGGGCGAATTGGTTCAACGAGCCGTGACTCAACTGAACAAGGATTCCAATGGACACTGAAAACCAAGTACGCGGTTCCATGAATTGTGCGGAGCTGGCCGGCGCGCTGCTACTGGCGTCGGACGGCGAGCTCGATCGCCAAGCGGTGGCGGCCTTGGACGCCCATCTCTCGCAATGTCAAACGTGCCGCGCGCGGCAGAGTCGCTTCCGCCAGATGGATGACAGCCTTCTTGAATGCCGCGAGATCCTGGAAAGCATCAGTCCGTCCCGGCGGGACGCGCGTGCGCGACGGAGTGCCTGGCGCGCGTGGCTGCCGCCCGACACACTTGGGAGATGGGCTGCGCTCTCACTCGCCGGTTTGATTGTCGTGGCGATGCTGATCGTTGCACCTCGCGATGCTGAGCGGCGTGATGTGGCCAAATCATCAAGGGATCACATCGCGGTGATCCAAGTGGAACTGCCGCTGGCGCCGGTCGGCAATCCGTTCCTGGACGCCTCGCAATCTGAATCCTCGGTCGCAGTCGATGTTTCGCTTGATTTGAACGGCCGGCCGCAAAGTTGGCGGCTCGCCGATTGGCGCTGATTTGGGAGCACGAATCATGTTCAAACACACACTCTTTTGGATCATCCTGGCTTTGAGCTGCGCAGCGGCGGCCCAAGGCAATCCTCGCAATGGCGCTCCCGCAACGGAGAAGGGCGCGTACGAGCGGCTTGTCACGAGCGCGCCGTTTTCCGCGGAATCCATCACTGAAGTGATTCAAACGGCGAGCGACGGGAGTCACGTCAGACGCGCCACAACTGCGGTGGTAGCCCGAGACTCCGAGGGACGCACACGATTCAGTCAGAGCCTGTCCTCATTGTTGCCTGGACCACAGCGAGTCCTGACGATCATCCGCGATCCAGTGGCCGGCGTGAGGTACTTGATTGATTCCAAGGAAACGGTGGCTCGCCGTGAACCATTGCCGTCTGCATCGATGACCGCTAAACCTGCGCTTCCCTGGACGCCGCAGGAAGCGGCCGCCAAGGTCGCGCGTCAATCTTTGCTGTCGATGTTGTCGGGCCGCGTCAATGCCGCCCTCACCCAAGGCCTTCGCGTGGACCTAACACCGCTTGGTGATCAAACGATGGAAGGTCTGCTGACAACCGGGGCCCGAGCAACGACGGTGGTTCCGGTGGGGCAAATGGACAACGAGAAAGCGCTCACGTTTGTCTCCGAGGCGTGGTACGCGCCGGAGTTGAGCATTATCGTAATGAGCAAGGTGAGCGATCCCATTCTCGGTGAAACCGATTTTCAACTGACCAAGTTGAAACGCGCGGAACCTAATCCAAGTTTTTTCGAAATCCCCTCGGGCTACCGCATCGCGGGACCTGGATTTCCAAATCACCAAGAAGACCTTCGCCAGGAGAACGACGAACGGTGATCCGGAAAAATCATCACCGGCTCGTTATCGCTGTGAGAGACTCATGACGACGCTCCAAACGAAGATCCTTGTCGCGGCCATGATTGCCGCGCGCGCGGTTGTTCTAAGCGCGCAATCCGGCCAGCCCGCGTTCGATGTGGTATCGATCAAATTGCACCGGCCCGGTGCTCCGCAGCATGAGCCATCGTTCTCCTCCGGCAATAGGCGATTTACATCGGCGGGCATGCCGCTCAGGTGGGTCATAGCCTTCGCGTACGGCTTCAGCTACCAATTCCAACACTTGTCCGGCGGACCCGACTGGATCAAGTCGAACAAAGTGACTTACGACATCGAAGCAAAAGTCGTAAGCGATTCCCTGCCCGAAGAGAGAGCCGAGTCTGAAAGTCGCGAGCGCGCCCTCCAGATGCTGCAAAACCTTCTTCGCGACCGGTTTCAATTGAAAGTCCATCGAGCAACTGCGGATATGCCCGTCTACATCGTCGGCGTAGCGAAGGGTGGCCCAAAACTAGAGAAGTCCACCATTGAAGAGCAGAAATGTCCGCAAGACGAGGTTGAGACGTCGGCGAGCACAACTTGCCACAAGCTGGCGGGCGGCCGTGGACGCGGCGTTCGCGGCGCAGCGATAACCGTTGGCGATCTCTTGCGCTACCTAGAGCCCTGGGTCGACCGGCCGTTGATCGACGAAACCGGCATCCATGGCCTCTTCAACATTCAGACTACTGCATGGAGAGATTTGGTCCCCGGCGATCCGGACGATCCGAATCGCAACCTCACAGCGTCCCGAACCGCGAGCGACGATCAGCCCACACTATTCGAAATGTTCGACAAGCTGGGACTGAGAATCAGCGGCCAAAAGGGTCGCGCCAGCGTGATCGTCATCGACAGTGTGCAAGAGCCGTCGGAGAACTGAAAGTTCAACCTCAAAACGTGAATGTATTCGCGAACTCGAATCGCACGTTCCGGCCGACCCGCCCATTGAACGCTGGTCCGCCCTGGACCGTCAGGTAAATCAGTTCCGAGTTGTTGGCCTCCAACGCGATTTGCCAGAAACGGTTGTACTGATACACGAAGCTCGCCGTAAGCGCCTCCTGCGCCTTGCGCGCCGCCGCGCGGATGGCGTCGCGCGAGAAAGCGCTGTCGTATCCGGCCATCAGGTTCAGGGAAAATCCCTGCAGACGCGGATTGCGTGGCTGCATCCACGCGGAAAGCGGAAGTTGAAGTTGCAGGAATCCGCCTTGCGAACGCACGGGCCGCTGCGCGGGAATTGCGCCGGTCGTCGTAAGCGGAGACGGCCCGTCGTAATAAATGTCCTGGGCCAAGCCGCCGAGGTAAAAACGCAAATCGTCGCCGCGATAATACTTGGCAAGCACGTTTCCGATCGGAGTCACCAGACCCATTTCCGCCGTGTAGCCCTTGCTGGCCGACGTTGTGGCGAACGTCATACCGGCGGTCTGGAAAGGCGGTTGGAAGTATCGCGTTCGCTCGGCGTACTCGGCGCTGCCTCCGATCCAAGACGCCGCAAGGCGTCGACCCTTGAACGGCTCGAACTCGTACATCATGCGCGTTTGCGAGCTCGGGCGATCGGCGTCGGCGCCTTCGCGCTGCCCGAAGCCGATTGTCCCTTGTCCCGGCGCAGGGCTGCTGCCGGCGTACGCCGATGTCAAGCCGTTGACCGCCTCGCCGCCCGACGCCAGAAACAATCCGCCGTCGAGCAAGATGCGCGAGTCCCACGCTCCACCCAAATCGATTCGCGTTCCCACCACCGCGCCGGGATCACGCTGCTGGATGTTGCCTTGGAAACCGTAGGAAAACGTCGTCTCCACTCCTGTGGGCTGCGTCGTGGACCCGAATAACGTGGGCGCTTGTCCGAGGCGAATAAAGAAAGGATGGTTGACGCTGTTCAGTTGCACCCACGCTTCACGAATCGAAGCTTCCGAGGAGCGGAGCGAGGCAATGTTTCGATTCGTGGAAATGGGAAAGCTTCCTTCGAAGTCGAATTCCACTTTGCCGAAAATGTTGAAGATGCCGTTGGGATCGGGCGCCACAAAATCCACGCCGAGGCGCGTGCTGCGCGCTTTGAATCGGAAATCGGCGGGCGCGGTACCGGTGCCCGTGGTGTTGGCCGATTCCGGACCTGTGGCGACCACACGCGCCAGCGAGGGAAAATCGTCGCCGCTATTGTTGTTGGTGTCGTGGATCGCCGAAAGTTTCACCATGGCGTAGGGATTTATGGTGACTCCGGAGATCACGCGCACCGGGAGCGCCGTGGGCTGCGCGGTGGTATCGATAGGCCAAGGCCGGAACGGCCCGGGAGCGGTCGCGCGCACGGTTGCGGGAATCGCCTGATCGGGGCCATCCAGCCGCGCTCCAGCTTTTGATTCGCCGGCGCCGCCCGCGAACGCTTGCGCGGGTTCGGGCGGCGGTGCGGCTGTGGGCGCCGCCGGCGTCGCGGGCGCGGCCGGCGTGAAGGCCGGCGCGAGGACGCGCGCAATTCTCAGTTCGGCCAACGCGGCGCGCAATTCCGCGATATCTCTGGCTTGCGCTTCCACTTGCTTCCGCAACGCGGCTAACTCGGAATCCGTACTTTGCGCGGACGCCACCGCGCTTAGCAGAAACAAAACCGTCCCCAACTTTTTCAGCATAGATCCCTCCGCATGCAATTCTAGCGGTTTGGGGTCTGGGTGCGCGGCGACGTTAGGGAATCTCGGTATCCGCGTTGGCGGCGCGGATTTCTTCCGGCGACCAGCGACGCGGCGGCTGTGGAGTGCCGCGCAGGGGAACGCTGGTTCCTTGGCCCGGCAGCAGAATGATTTCGCCGGGCGCTTGAGGATTGGTGGAAACAACGCGCACGCGGGAGTTAGCATCGTCGCTGAGGTTGGCGATGCGGGTGAGATCGCGGCTGGCATCGACAAAGAGCGTTGTGCCGAGCACGCCGCACAACGCGGTCGCCGTGCGCACTTCAAAGGGAGATTTTGCCGAACTGGTGACCACGGCGCGGACACGTCCGTAGGCCAACTCCAGCGATCCGGCGCGCGAAGTCGCGGTGGTGACGCGCACGGTCATCATGCTGCTAGGTCCTACGTTGAGGATCGAGCCGTCGTTCAGCACCACGCGCACACGTCCCGACGACTGCGTCCGCACGCGGTCGTTTTCCGCCACCATGTCGTTTTGGTGAAGCTTGGTGGTCGACGTGCCTCGCAAGAGATCCGCGCTGCGCACGACTTTCGTTGCCCGACCGAGGCCTGCCGGGCCGGCGCCGGCCGCTACGATCGCCAGCAACAGTAGAGCCATCGGGCCTGCGTGTCTGAATGAAAACAGCCTCATGGAATTTGCTGACATTATAGTACAGAGCCGGCACCACAGACGTAGTCGATCACGTCCCGCCGGCTTTTGTGTTATCTTTCGGAGCGAATGCTTTCCACGTCTTCCACCACGCACAGCAACATCAGCCAGCGTGTGATCGCCGCCGGCATCATTCTCGGCTTTTTGTACATGGCCGGGCCGCTGGTGATGACGATCGTGGTATCGATCTTGCTCGCGTCCACGCTCGATCCCGCCGTGCGGCTGCTGACGGGCCGCGGCATTCCGCGCGGACTCGCCGCCATGACCATGGTGCTGGCGCTGCTCGGCGTCGGTTATCTCGGCTTCTATTTGTTTTACGCGCAAGCCGTGAACTTCGCCGCCGATTTGCCGAAGGCCATGGCCACGCTGCGCGAGCACGTGGTGAGAGTCCGGCAGAAAGCCACGGCTTTCGAGCGTCAGACGCAAAGCGTGCTCTCCCCCAGCGACACCGAAGGTCCCGACCTGCCGCCGGACGAAGCGCGCGCCGCATCGTCGATGGAAGACATGCTCGGTGTAGGCTGGAAATCGGTGAGTGAAGTGCTGGTGCTGGCGAGTTTCGTTCCGTTTCTGGTGTACTTCTTTCTCACCTGGAAGTCGCACTTGCGGCGCAACGCGGTCTTTATCGCCAGCGGCGAGAATCGGGTGGTGGCCGAGCGCACCATCGACGGAATCACGCGCATGATTCACGGATTCGTGGTGGGCAACGTCATCATCGGCGTCATTCTCTCGGTGGCCAGTGGAATCTTTTTTTATTTGATGGGCCTGCCGTATTACGTGTTCCTGGGACCGATCAGCGGATTCCTCAGCTTGGTTCCGTACTTCGGCGTAGTCTTGGCGCTGCTGCCGCCGTTCATCGTCGGACTAGTGCAATACAGCTCCAACCTCGGGCAACTGGTGGTGCTGGGATCGGGCGTGGTGATTCTGCATTTGGTGGCGCTCAACGTTTTGTACCCGAAAGTGGTGGGCAGCCGCGTGCATTTGAATCCGGTGGTTGTGACGCTGTCCATCATGTTTTGGGGATGGCTGTGGGGCGGCATGGGATTGATCCTGGCCGTGCCGATCACCGCGGCGATGAAAGCGATCTGCGACAACATCGCGCCACTGAGGCCGTATGGGAGATTCCTGGGTGACTAGGATTCTTCACCACAAAGACACATTTTCACCACAAAGACACAAAGGACACAAAGAAGCGCATAACACAGAGCCCACAGAGATCCCAGAGCACACAGAGAAAAGCAAGAACGGAAAAGCAGGAACGAGTTGATTGGCGGCGACTCCGCCAATCGCGATGGTTTCGATTGCTTTGTTTTCTTTGTGCCTTGTGGTGAAATTCTCGTTCTCCTCTGTGCGCTCTGCGTTCTCAGTGGCCCCTGTGTCACAATTCTCTGTGGTACGGAGGACGCCCATGTGGAATAACCTCGTTCACCTCGATCTCTCGATCGTCGAAAAAGTGGTGCGCACGGCCGTGGTCTACTTTTTTCTGGTCGGCGGACTTCGTCTCGCGGGCAAGCGCGAGTTGGCGCAACTGAATCCCTTTGACCTGGTCGTACTGCTGACGCTGTCGAACGCCTTGCAAAACGCGATCATCGGCAACGACAATTCGCTCCTAGGGGGAATCGTCGGGGCCACCACGCTCTTGGCGCTGAACCACATTGTGGTTCGCTTCCTCTACGATCACAAGAAACTCGAACGTTTGGTGGGAGGCGACGCCGACGTGCTGATCGCCAATGGCAAGATCCAACACGCCCGCTTGAAGACCGAGTTGATCTCGATCGCCGCCCTGGAAGCGGCGGCGCATCGCCAGGGATTTGCGTCGCTCAAGGACGTGGATCGCGCGATCCTCGAGACCGGCGGCACGATTTCGTTTTTCGCGCACAAGCCCGAGCCCGACGTGGCGCGTCACAACGAGCTGCTGGCGCGGCTCGACGCGCTGGCCGAAGAAATCGGCCGCATCAAGGCGGCTATCGGCGCACGCTGAGATCCTCGAGACGGCCGACCTTCGGATTGAGATAAAAAGTCAGCGCCAGGATCTCGCCGTATGAGTACGTGTTCTGGAGCTTGGCCACAAGCGGCAGCGGCAGGAACGTGAAATCGTGCCGCAAAAAGACCGCCACTTGAATGTCGGCTTTCTCGAAAGTGGCTTGGTACTTGGGCTGAAGACGGGGAGCGATTTCCCAAAAGATCGGGAGACCGCGTGGAGGCTTGATTCCGTACGCCGCGTACGCCCAGTCGATGCGCGGACCGATAAAAACTCGCGCATCGCTGTTGCGGCAGTGGCAGATACTCATGATCGATTCGAATCCATCGATGGTCATGTGCAGGTTTGGGCCGCCGATGACACCCGAGAAAAACTCGGGACCGTCCTCGACGGGCTTAATGCCATCCTGGAAAAATGCGCCGGGCATCGCCTCCATAATCGCCAGCCGCTGTTGCGCGATATTGATTCCGTTGCCGGACACCGCGAGAATCGCCGTCACGGCCATGGCGACCGCGGCGGTATGCGAGCGCGCTCGCGGCGCGGACCACGCGATGGTGAGCAGCACGGCCAATCCCACGAAGGCCAACGGGAGCTCCGACATGTTGAACGTGTTATTCGTCGCCGTGGCGATGAACGCGGTTATCGCGGAAGCGGCCGCCATCAGAATGACGCTTCGCTGCTCCCGTTCGCGGTGAAGGCGAAAGTGAGTCGCCAACCAGATCTTGAGGGCGATGAGGATCGGCACTATCATCAGTGTGGTTTGTCGAACTTCCCACGCCTGGTTCCCGTAAAGGAAGGCTTTCATCGTGGCCCACCCGATTCGTCCGCTGAACACGGCGTAGTTTTCGAGCAAATCCCGAGGCGTCGCGCCCATCAACAGCAATCCACCGAGCGCCGCCGCGGCCATCGCGACAAACGCGAGCGTCACGCGAAGCCGTCCTCTTGCGTTCGGCGGATCGTACATGAAACACAGCCACACCAAGCCGATCAGCGGCAATGCGACGTTTACTTTGCTGAGCAGAAGAATCGCACCGGTGGCAACGACCAAGATTTCAGACGCTCGCGACGGCCTTCGTTGCCAACCGAGAGCCGCCGTGAAAAAGAGCACGGCGTGAATCTCGGTGATGTTGTTGTACCACCAGAAACTGAACAGTAGCGTGGTGACCGCGGGCGTTGAGGCGGCCAGCAGCAAGCTCCACGGACGCGAAAAGACGCGGCGCGCGAGCGCGTACTGGAGAACGAGCGCGATGGCAGCATGACACGCGGCGATCCTCACGAGCGACGCCCACGAGACGCCGAACCAATCGAACGCCCACTTCGCACCCAGCAGAAACAGCGGCGGGCACGCCGTGATGATGTCGCGATACGGCTGGTATCCCAAGTGCATTTGCCACGCCGCGGAAACGAGCACGCCGCCATCCATGCCGTCGAACTGAATCATTCCCAGATGGCAGATCCAGAAATAAAATCCCCCCGCCATGGCCAGCGCCGAGCCACACGAGAGCAGTTCGCGAGATGTTTCGGATTGGAAGGGACGCGACATGCAGCGGCCACAATACTAACAAACAACAATCAGCCACAGACGAATACAGATGGAACTCGGGCCTCGGAACTTTGCTGTTGATATACTGAAACATTCATGTTCGAACGCGTAGACCCCGCACTGGACATCGTCAACCTGGAGCACGACGTTCTCGCTTTCTGGGAACGCACGCGCGCTTTCGAAAAACTCCGCGAGCTTCGCCGCGGCCAACCGGCGTGGTCGTTCCTCGACGGTCCGATTACCGCGAACAATCCCATGGGCGTGCACCACGCCTGGGGACGCACTTACAAAGACGTCTACAACCGCTACTTCGCCATGACCGGCCACGAGCTCCGTTATCAAAACGGCTTCGATTGCCAAGGTCTGTGGGTGGAAGTGGAAGTAGAGAAGGAATTCAAGTTCAAGTCGAAGCGCGAGATCGAAGAATTCGGCTTGGAGAAGTTCATCAACGCCTGCAAAGATCGCGTGCGGAAGTACGCCGCCGTGCAAACCAAGCAGTCGATTCGCCTCGGCATGTGGATGGATTGGGACAACTCCTACTTCACCATGTCCGACGAGAACAATTACGCGATCTGGGGCTTTCTGAAAAAGTGCCACTCGCGCGGACTGCTCTACAAAGGCCAGGACGCCATGCCGTGGTGCCCGCGCTGCGGCACCGGCATCAGCGAACAGGAACGCAAAGAAGGATACAAGCGCGTCGACGACACCGCGATCTTCGCGCGATTCCCTCTTCACGGACGTGATCGCGAATTTCTCCTCGTGTGGACGACCACGCCGTGGACGCTGCCCGCCAACGTCGCGGCGGCGGTGAATCCCGAGCTGAAATACGCGCGCGCGCGGCAGCACGGCGACATTTATTACCTCAGCGTCGATTGTTTGCACGTGCTGAAGGAAAAAGGCGCGTACGAAGTGCTCGGCGACGTGACCGGGCAAGAAATGGTCGGCTGGACCTACGATGGTCCCTTTGATGAATTGCCGGTGGGCGAAACAGCCAAGCCGGGCCATCGCGTGATCCCGTGGAAAGATGTCGCCGCCACCGACGGAACCGGCATCGTACACATCGCGCCCGGCTGCGGTAAGGAAGACTTCGAGCTTGGCAAGGAATTTCAATTGCCGCTGCTCGCGCCGATCAACGAAGAAGGTGTCTATTACCCGGGCTACGGATTTCTCGAGGGGAAAAAAGCCCAGGAAGTCGCTGGACTCGTGCAGGATTCGCTGAAGGAACGCGGCTTTTACTACAAGCGCGAAACGTACACGCACGACTATCCGCATTGCTGGCGCTGCTCGACGGCGCTGTTGTTCCGCGCCGTGAGCGAATGGTACATCGACATGAAGTGGCGCGACGACATTGCGGCCAACGTGGAGCGCGTCACCTGGATTCCAGAGTGGGGCAAGGATCAGGAAAACGACTGGCTGAAGAACATGGGCGATTGGATGATCTCCAAGAAACGTTATTGGGGATTGGCCCTGCCGATTTTCGCGTGCCAGTGCGGCCACTTCGACGTGATCGGCAGCAAGGAAGAGTTGCGCGAGCGCGCCGTGGAAGGATGGGCTGAGTTCGACGGACACTCGCCGCATCGTCCGTGGGTCGACGCCGTGAAAATCCTTTGTTCGAAGTGCGGGCAAAAAGTTTCGCGCATCACCGATGTCGGCAATCCGTGGCTCGACGCGGGAATCGTGGCGTACTCGACGATCCCGGCGGATCAGCGCTCGCGGTGGCTGCCGGCCGATCTCGTGCTCGAGTCGTTCCCCGGACAATTCCGCAACTGGTTTTACGCCTTGCTCGCCATGTCCACGATGATGAACAAGGACGAAGCGCCGTTCAAGACGCTCGTCGGCTACGCCCTTGTGAAGGACGAAAAAGGCGAGGAGATGCACAAGTCCAAAGGCAACGCGATTTGGTTCGACGATGCCGCGGACTCCATGGGCGCCGACGTGATGCGCTGGATTTACTGCAAGCAAACGCTTACGTCGAACTTGCTGTTTGGTCCCAACGTGGCGGATCAAACCAAGCGCAAGTTTTTCCGCACGCTGTGGAACGTGTATTCGTTCTTCGTGCAGTACGCCAACGCCGATGGATTCGACGCGAAAGCACCCGCCGTACCGTTCGCTGAGCGTCCGGACATCGATCGCTGGCTGTTAAGCAAGTTGAACGCGCTGGTGGCCGACGGCGCACACGTGGCGGATTTCGATATTGCGCGCGTGGCCCGCGCCGCCGAGGATTTCGTGGAGGATCTTTCGAACTGGTACGTGCGGCGCAATCGCCGGCGCTTCTGGCGCGCGCGATCCGCGGACGATCGCGATAAGTTGGCGGCGTATCAAACGCTCTACGAAACGCTCGTAACGCTCACGAAACTTCTCGCGCCGATGATTCCGTTCACCTGCGAGGCGATCTATCAAAACCTAGCCGGCAACGGCAGCGTCCATCACTGTGATTACCCGAAACCATCGCGCGAATCCGACGCTACCGTGATGACCGACATGGATGTCGCGCTGCGCGTGGTGAAATTGGCGCTGAGTCTGCGCGAGTCGCGCAAGATTCGCGTGCGCCAGCCGCTCGCCAAGCTTTCCGTTGCCCCGCGCAGCGCGGGTGAACGCGCCGCCGTACAGCGCTACGAGTCCGTGATTTTGGACGAACTCAACATCAAGAAGTTGGAGATCGCTTCCGAGGCCGCCGCGCTGGTGGATTACAAGATTCGCGAAAATCGCAAGTCGCTGGGACCGCGCTTCGGCAAACAGTTAGGACAAATCGGCAAAGCCCTGGCGGCCATGGACCCGGCCGCCGTCGCGCGCACGGTGCAAGCCGGGGGCAACGTGGTGCTTTCGGTGGACGGCCAAACCGTGACGCTCGAAGCAGCGGATATTTTCGTGGAGCAGCAAACGCGTCCCGGCATGGCCGCGGCGGAAGACAACGGATTGGTCGCGGCGCTCGATTTGGAAGTCACGCCGGAGTTGAAGCGTGAGGGACTCGCCCGCGACACCGTACGCAACTTACAAGAGGAACGGAAGAACGCGGGACTCGATATCAGCGACCGCATCGCGATTACGTATCAGACGAATTCCGCGGTGCTGGAAGAAGTTTTCCAAACGTTCGGCGCATACATCGCCGGAGAAACGCTCGCCGTGCGCTTGGAACCAGGAGATGCAACAGGCGGTGCGGAGATTTCGCTCGACGAGGGCGCGGTTCGCGTGAAAATCGAAAAAGCGTCTTAGGCGGCGCATCCTATGTTGGACATCGTGCTTCCGGTCCATAACGAAGCCGCAAGCATCGAAGCAACCATCCGCGAAATCTACGACACGATTTCTCCGAGCGTCCCCGTCCGGTTTGTGATCTGCGAAGATGGAAGCGCCGACAATACCAAAGAAGTGTTGACGCGCGTTTCCGAAAGCGTCCCCATGCGCTTGGACATGAGCGACCAGCGCAAGGGTTACTCGCGCGCGGTGATCGACGCCTTCCGCTTGGTGGAAGCGCCCTACGCGCTGGCGCTTGACTCCGACGGCCAGTGCGATCCGCGCGACTTCGCGGCGTTTTGGCCGCTGCGCGAACAGTACGACATCGTGATGGGCTGGCGCGTGCACCGCGCCGATCCGCTCGCGCGCAAGCTGATGTCGCGAGCGTTCGGGCTCGTGCACTGGACGCTATTCCGAACGCCGCTGCATGACCCCAGCTGTCCATATCTCTTGATCAACAAGCGCGTGCTCGATCGCTTGATCCCAGAACTGGGAACCCTCAAGCAAGGATTTTGGTGGGAGTTTGTCGCGCGCGCGCAAGCGCACGGCTTCACGTTCCACGAGTTGCCGGTCGAACACCGGACGCGCGCCGCGGGAGTCACGCGCGTGTATACGGTCACGAAAATCCCGGGCATCGCCGTGCGGCACCTTTGGGGATTGGTCGAAATCTGGCGGCAGACGCGGAAATCTTCCTAGTGTCCCGCAGTTAACTGAATCTCAAAAAGTTTCGGCCACCATTTTCCCGTGACGAACAAACGCTTGCCCGCCGCGTCATAGGCGATCCCGTTGAGCACGTCGATGTGACCGGCTTGCTCTTGCGGCGTGAGTAGTCCGCTCAGGTCGATCCATCCGATCACGCGGCCGTCGCGCGGGGAAATGCGCACCATGCGATCGGTTTTCCAAACGTTCGAGTAAATCTCGCCGTTTACCCACTCGAGTTCGTTCAGTTGATCGACGCGACTCGCGCCGTCCCGCACTTCGATCTTTCGCGTCACGGCGAACGTCGCGGGATCACGGAAATAGAGTGTCGACGTGCCGTCGCTCATGATCAAGCTCTTGCCGTCGGTGGTCAGTCCCCAGCCTTCGGTGTCGTAAGTGAAGCGATTCAGCACGTCGAACGTTTTCAGGTCGTAAACCATCGCCAGTTTGTTCTGCCAAGTGAGCTCGTAGAGTTTTCCGCCGAGGATGGCAATGCCTTCGCCGAAAAAATCGGGCGGCAGCGAGCGATTCTGCACCACCTTGCCCGTTTCCAGCTCCACTTTGCGAATACTCGAGCGACCTAGCTCCCCCGTGCCTTCGTACAGGAATCCCTCGTAATAGACCAAGCCCTGCGTGAAGGCCTTACGATCGTGCGGATACGCGTGAATCACTTTGTACGACTGTACGGGCGCCGCGGCGATCGCAACAACCAGTAACAGGGCCGACGCAAGGGCGCGTTTCATGCAAACCACATTACCCCGGAATTATTCCTGCTTCAAGTTAGGGAGTTTTCCACGATCCGGCAAAGCGTGCGCCTACGATACAATTGGGATTGTGGCAGTTTCAGGCGAACGGATTCTAGCGGCCGGCGCGGATGCCGCGGCGCAACTCTTGCGCAACGCGGGACTCGAAGTGGAAGAATGCTCCACGGCGCAGGCACTTGAGCGCGCCCCGGGCGTGGCGCTCGTGATCACCGGGGGCGGGGAAGCATTTTCCTTACTGCCGGCATTGAAGGCGCTGAAACCCGCGCCGCGCGTGATCGTGCTGACCGCCGACGCCGCCCTAAAAATCCGCGCCCTCGACGAATCGGCCGACGACGCAGTGGAGGAATCCGCCGACCCCAGCGAATTTCTGGCGCGCGTGCGCGTGCAACTGCGCGCGCACCGTCATTCGGCGGAACTGGAAACGCAAACGCGAATTGCCGAAGAAGGTTTTGAAGTCGCACAGACGGCGTTTCGCGCGCTCGCGGTGACGGAACAAATGACCGAGGACGCCGCGTCGGTGCGCCGCTTGCTGAAACGCAGCGCGTACGCGATTTTGGCCGTCGCGGCCGCCGCGGCGCTGGTTATGGCCGTCCTCTCGCGCAGCGAACAGAGCCAACAGCGGACCTATCGCTCGATTGTCGACATGGAACGCCGCCTCGCACCGAAAACGCTGGTGCGCTTGGTTCCCACCGATCCCATCGCCGCGCACCGCCAGGAAGTGGCCGATCAGTCTGAAGTGTTGAAGCAGAAAATCGCCGACGGCGCGGCGTCTGGCGCCGAGCCCGGCGACGTGGCCGCCCTGCGCAAGCAACTCGAAGAGACCGAACGCCATTTGCAGCGCGTGGAGGGCGAAGGACGCGCCGCGCGCGGAATCATCGCGACGTATTCTCCCAGCGTGTGCATGATCCATGTAGTGGTGGGGTTTCGCGATCGCCAAACGGGGCGCCGTCTGCGGATCGATCCTTCCTCGATTGCCTCCGGTGCGGAAGCCCGCGACAAAGATGTGGCAGCGCGCATGAAGGAGCAGCGCTTTACGCTCGAGGGTCCCGGCCCCGAAGTTCACATGGATTTCTTCGGCACGGGATTTCTGGCCGGCGGCGGCCGAATTCTGACCAACCATCACGTTGCTGAGCCGTGGTGGGAAAACGACGAAATGCTCTCCACGCAAAAGGACAATCTGGAGCCGATCGTCGTGGAAATGGCGGCGTATTTCCCAAACGATCCGCGGACGTATCGGGTGAAGGCCGCGCGGATTTCGCAGGCGGTCGATCTGGCGTTGCTGCAAGTCTCCGCGGCGGCTGGCAGCTCCGAGATGGCGACGCTCGCGGCACGGCCGGTGCCCGACCTCGACGGCAGCGAAGCGGGAGCCGAGAGCGGCGCGCCCGTTACGCTGATGGGCTATCCCACGGGGCTCGACGCGATTTTGGCGCGCACCAGCGACGCCACGGCCGACGCAATCCTGGACTCGAAGAACTCGTCGCACGACCTAATGGCAGAGTTGGCCCGGCGCCGGCTGATTCGGCCGATCTCGACGCAGGGCCACATCGGCGACGTCCTGAAGGACAAGATTGTCTACGACGCGGCGACCGGCGCGGGCGGATCGGGCGGTCCGCTCTTCAACAGCCAGGGAAAAGTGATCGGCGTGAATTTCGCAATCCTTGAAGGCTTCGGTGGATCGAACTTCGGCATTCCGATCCGCTATGCCGAGGCGCTGTTAAAGTAGCCGGTACGTCGTTATCGCTTGCCGCGTTTGCCGTTCGGATCAAAGAGAAACTCCAGATAGCGCCGCAAATGCTCCACACATCTCGCGATCACTTCGGGATCGGCGTTAGCCTTGGCGACGACTAACGCACCTTGAAACACCGCTTGCATGTGCAGAGCGAGCGTGTGGGCGAACCACGGAGCATCGACGCCTCGTTCTTTCATCGCGGCGGCGATATCGGCTTCGACCATCGCGGTATGTTCCTCCATGGCTTTGGCGCAAGCTTGGCGGATCGCCGCGTGACTCTCGAACACCTCGCCAGCGACCATACCGATCGGTTCGCTGACGTCCGTGAGCGCCCCAGCAAGCTGTTGCTGGCGGAAATCCAGATAGGCAAACAGTCTGTCGATTGGTGTACCGACCGATCGGTATGTAGCGGACTCATAGAGCTTAGCCGTAGCTGATGCCGAGTGTTCTATGGCTGCGATGGCTAAATCGTCCTTGGTCTTGAAGTGATGGAAAAAACTACCCTTGGTAACGCCTGCGGCGGTGCAAATATCTTCGACCGAACTGGCGGCATACCCTTTGGTACGGATCGACTTAAGGGCGGCGTCCAGTAGCTTCGTACGGGACTCGGTGGCGCGCATGCAAAACAATACCAACTGGTCGGTCTATTGTCAAGTCCGCCCCTACTCTGCGAAGTACAAGCGCCAGAATAGATCCTTGCCGCGATCATCTCGCTTAATCGCCTCCTCAGCTTCGCGAAGCGTGGGGATCACTGCGCTGAGATCGAACGGGAACGCATCCCGCATGGCTGACCACTGGCGCATCGCCCGGCCCACGCCGCGACACCAAGGGCCGGCTTGACCCCGCAGGATCGTTCGCGTGGCCCATAGAGCCTGCACCCACGCGACGCGCGGCCACATTTCGCCGCTGGCGTATCGCGCCGCCAGCAGGAGCTGATGCGCCGTCATCCATTCGACCACTTTCGCCGGCATCCCATCACCCGACCCGCCGGAGCTCGCACCGCCCTCATGCCACGCCACGGCCATCGGTTCATACCAAGCGCGAAATCCGGCCAGCCGCGCCCGGAGGCAAAACTCGGCATCTTCGAGATAGGCGAAGAAGCGGTCTTCCAGAACGCCGATCCGGCGAAACACATCCGCGGAAATCAGCGCGGCCGCAAAACACACTCCGAAGATCTCGCGGGGAACATCATAGGGAGCGCCGTCCGGCGCACCGTGACCCAGCCGCACTGCCGCAAGTCCCAGCGATAAAGCGTCGCCCGCTCCGTCGAGAAGCGCCGGCCGCCGCATCTGCAATGTGCGCCCGGTGCGCAGGTCGCCCTGCTCGCAGGCGCCCAGCAGCATTTGCAGCCACGCCGGATGCAGCACAACGTCGTTATTGAGAATCGCGATCCAATCGGCGCCCGCCGCCGCGGCGATCCCGCGATTCACGGCCGCCGCGAAACCATGATTGGCGCCCAAACGAATTTGGGCTAGCGTCTCGGAGCCGTCGGTCGATCCGTTGTCGACGACAATCACTTGATCGAACGGACGAATCTGTTCGCGCAGCGATTCCAGGCAGCGTTCGAGCCTTCCCGCGCCGTTCCAGTTGGGAATCACGGCGGCCACAACCGCCTTCATCGCGCGAACCTCTTTTTGAACAGAAACGCCATGTTGCGCACGCCGTCGCGCCACGGTTCGAGTTTTTTCTCGCCCAAACGCGTCGAGTAGTTGATGATGATCTCGCGAAAACGGATGTCGCGGTTTCGGAGCGCCTCAATCTTGATTTCCTCGCTGAACGCCATGCCGTCGCTTTCCAATTTCATCAGCGGCAAAATGCGCCGCGCGAAGACCCACATGCCCGATTGCGAGTCTTTCACCCAGCGCAGAAACAAAATCGACAGCACCAGCGACAACGCCCAGTTGCCGAAGCGATGTTTCCAGCTCATCGCCGCGCTGGTCTGCACGGGAAAGCGCGAGGCGTTCAGGAAATCGGCCTGCAGATGCTCGAACGCTTCGAGGAGATAGGAAATCCCGTCGACCGGATATGAATGATCGCCGTCGAGCGTGACGATCACGTCGCCCGTGGCGTGCTGGAATCCGCGCTTGTACGCGCGGCCGTAGCCGCGGACGTCTTCGCGGATCACTTCCGCGCCGAAACCGCGCGCCACGTCCGCCGTGCGGTCGGTGGACCCGTTGTCGACCACGATAATCTGGTCGACGAACTTCGGCATGCGTTCGAGCACGCGCGCGATTCCCTCCTGCTCGTCGAGGCAAGGGATGATGACGGTAACGGAGTGGTTTTTGTACACGGCCTATTGTGCCGGACGCGCGCGTTCCAGCGCCGCGCGGTATGACGCTTCCAAATTCTCGATCACGATACTCCAATCCCAACTCTTTTCGGCAGCGGCGCGGGCGGTTCGCGCGATTTCCATCGCGCGCACAGGATCATTGAACAACCCCGCGGCCGCGGCGGCGAACCCCGCGCCGTCGCGCGCCAGCAGCAACTCGCGGCCGTCCGTGCAATCCAAACCCTCCGCGCCCAGCGGCGTCGCGATCACCGGAATGCCCGCCGCAAACGCCTCCAGGATCTTTACCCGCACGCCCGATCCCGCGAAGATGGGACATAGAAACACCGAGTAGCGCTCAAGAGGTTCCCGAATCTCCGCCACGCGACCAAGAAATCGCACGCCTTCGCTCGAAGCCAGCGCTTCCACTTCCGGAGTCGATTCAGCGCCGGCCACCACGAGTTCCGCGCCGGGGCACGCCTTACGCAGTTGCGGCAACATGCGTTGCACAAGGAATCGCAGCGCCTCGACGTTCGGCGCATGCTGAAAGTTTCCGATGAACAACGCCGTGCGGGCTTCACGACCCTCGAAAACCGGTTGGTGACCCGCGACGTTGACGGCTGCGCGGCACTCGGAACGCACGCGTGGCGATCCGCCGTTGCGACCGAGCACGCTTTCCAGCAGCCGCCCGTCGTATTTCGAGCAGGCATGGACTTCGTCCATGCGGCGCAACATCCGCGGCTCATATTGCAAGGCACGCAACCACTCCACGAACGCCTCGCAGAACTCGCCGGCGCGGCGCGCGCGCAGCATCCGCCGCCGCGTCGCTTGAAAATATACGTCGTGCTCGAACAGCACGGTGGGCGTGTGCGCGAGCCCGCCGCCGTATTGTCCCAGTTGCGTGTACTCGATCTGCAAGATGTCGGCGTCGGAGCGAAACAACGCGCGCTGCACTCGCCGGCGGAAATCATCGCTCGAAAAACAACGAACCGCGTACGGCGTGAGTCCCAAGAAATCGCCGCGGGGGCGATGCGGGCGATGCACGCACTCCACCGTGGCCGCATATTTTTCGAGATGCCGGTTCGTCTCCACTTCCTCCTCGCGATCGACGAACGCCAGCACATGCACGCGGTGGCGCTGCGAGAGCGCCTTCACTGCTTGATACATGAAAACGCCGCCGCCGTGCGTCGGCGGATAGAGAGAGTACGGTGAGACGAAGAGAATATCAAGCGGACCCGCGCCGGCAGGCCGCGCCGGCAAAAAGCGATCGCGATAAAAGCCCGCCTGGCTGCGATTCATCGCCTCCACGTCACCGATTGTTGCCAGCGATCGCGCTTGCCAGCGCGCGGCCAACGCAACGCCCCAGCGCCGCAACGCGCCCGCGTATCCCGCCAGCGTCGCGCGGGTCGGCGATTCCCCGGCGAGCAGCGAGACAATGGGGCCGAACCACAGAAACAGGAAATGCTCGGCCAGCAGCCGCCAGGAGTGAATGTTCTTCCACACCATCAACACGTGATTGCGCTTCAGCACGGCGTCGATCTCAGCCGGGGAAAAGCGTTTGCCGATCGTCCCGCGATGCTCGTGATAGACGACGGCCGCCGGCTGATAGAGCACTTGCCATCCGCGCTTCCACGCGGCGTAAGAAAGATCGGTGTCCTCAATGTAGAACGGATGAAAGAGCGAGTGAAATCCGCCCAGTTCCAAAAACATTTCGCGATCGTACGCCGACGATCCGCCGCCCGCGTAAAACGCGGGATAAACGCCGGGTGTTTCCTCGATCAAGTGGCCGACACGAAACAATCCTCCTTGGAACGAGCCTTCCGTGAGTCCCGTTTCCTCGCGGCGTTTGTTGGGATCCGAGAAAAAAATCTGCGCGCTTACGGCGAAGACGCCGGGTGATCCCCGAAAGCCTTCCAGTAGTCGCTGAAACGTGTCGGGCATCACACGCATATCGTTGTTCAACACCACCACGATGTCGTTTCGCGCCGCGGCGACGCCCGCATTGTTCCCGCCGCCAAAGCCGAGATTCTTTTCGAGCGCCAGCAAGCGCACCGTCGGGAAGGCGCGGTGAACGTATTCGGCGGTTCCGTCTTCGCTGGCGTTGTCGACGACGATCACTTCGTTGTCGGGATGGAAGCGCGCTGCCACGACCACCGACGGCAAGTATTTTTCGAGGAGATCGCGTCCGTTCCACGTGGGAATCACGACGCTGACAGCGTTTTCGCGGCGGGTCTTTTTCGGCGGAAGCATCGCGCGCCTGCCGAACAAAACCCACGCGAGATCGGCAACCAGAAAGCTGATCGCGTTCACAAGCAGCACGAACGGCATCAGCAGCAATGCCAAGAAGACGAGGAGCGCACGGAGAACAATCACGGAGTTGCTCCCAACTTTCGGCCGGTGCGATGCCACAAACTCGCGCGGATGGCAGCCAGTTCATCCGATTGCGCGCGGAGCCGCGCATCCAGTTGCGCAATGTGTTCGTTCAACTGCGCGGCCCAGTCGGCTCGCGATTGCAATTCGCGCTCAAGATCCGCCACCTGTTCGGCGCGGATCGTTTCGCGCCGTTCACACTCATGTTCGAGCGCGGCGACTTGTTCGAGTCGAGCCGTCTCGCGCCTCTGCATCTCTTCTCCCAGCCCTTCGATTTCGGCGTGCGCCGCAGCCAAGCGATCGCGCGCCGCGGCAATCTCGCCGTTGAGTTTCTCCGCCCACGCCGCGCGCTCCGCGAGCGTGGCTTCCAGCTTTTCGACTTCGCCTTGACGCTCCTCAATGCGCTCCTGCGATTCTCGCTGCAACGCCGCAATGTACTCGCCTTTTTCTTGCAACTCTGCGTTCAAGCGATCGGCCCACGCGCGGCGTTCGTCCAGTTGCGCTTGCAGATTGCGGATCGCTTCGCCTTTCTCGCGCAGTTCCGCTTCCAACTTCTCCGCCCACTCGCGGCGTTCGGCGAGTTCACGCCGCGTAGTCTCCTGAAACTCGGCGAGATCTTTTTCCAGCTTGTGAATGTGCTGCTCGCGCTCGCGCAAAACGTTGCCGCTTTCCGGCAGATATATGAAGGCGGCGGCGAGGATCGGCTGCGCCGAGCAGACCGCCAGGAAAAAGTGGGCCTGGTTTTTTCCGGGGCTCTCGCGTGGCGAGAACGCGGCGTGTCCACTGAGAGCTTCGAGCGGCGCGAAGGTAATCGCGGGAACGTGGTTCTGTTCCAGAATCTGACAGTGCGCGAAGAATTTTCCAAGGAGATCGCGGAACTCGTCTTCGTCGTACTCGCAGGTATGAAAAGGATTGTGAAAACCGCGCTCTTCCGTGTAGAAACGGCGATTGGGCGTGGATACCAGCAGCACGCCGCCAGGACGCAACACGCGGCGCGCTTCCTTCAGAAATCCCGCAGGATCGCTGAGATGTTCGATGACTTCAAACGCCGTAATGATATCGAACGACGCGTCGACGGCGCGCAGCGCGCAAACGTCGCCTTGTTCGAGTTTCAAAGAGGAGTAATGCGCCTCGGCCCACGCGATCGCTTCGGCCGATGCGTCGATGCCCGTGACATCGGCGCCGGCCTCCGAGAGCATCGCCGCGCCGTAGCCCGTGCCGCAACCGGCGTCGAGGACGCGCGCGCCCCTGATCCCGCGCAAAAAGTGCCGAGCGAACACGTAGCGCGACACGTGTTCCTGCCACAGGTCGGCGTCCACCTGTCCGGGAACGACGCGCTCGCCGGTGAATTCCATTCGTTATCCCATTTGCACGCGGACTTCGCACGGCATGCGGAAATAGCCGTACATCTCGACGCGCTTCTGCATTTGCAGCGTCAGCGCATTGTCGATCCAGTCGCACATTTCGTAGGCTTCGAGCGTACCGGAGGCCACGGCCGGCGAAAATGAAAAGTGCCCCGGATAGAGCACCGGCAGGCGCAGCCGGAAGTCGACGGTCGCGGTTTGTCCGGCGCGCATCGCGGGAAACGCGGCGTTTTCCAGCGCGGTGTTGGTGCCCGAAAAATCCACGCCCAGGTGATTGCGCAACATGAAGCCAACCATCGGTTGCGCGATCGATTCCTCGGCGCGCATTGTGATGCGCACAATAATTTCTTCGCCCGGTGGCAACACGGCCAACTTTTCGCCGGCCGCATCGAATGCTGCGATTCCCAAGATCTTGGCGCGACCCGTCCCGTAGCGATAGTCGACGTTGGGAATTGTCGTGACCGCCGCGATCTTTACCTCGGTAGGTTGCGCCGCCGCGGCTGCAGGCCCAGCCTTTTCTTCGGTGGGAGCTTCCACGACCTCCGGCGCTTGGTGATGATGCCGCAAGTAATCGACATCCTTGTTCACCATGAACGCCTGGTAGCGCTTGATCACGTAATCCGGATCGCCGCACTCCGCGATCTCGCCGTTGGCCAGCCACAACGCTTTTTTCGCCAGGCTCTTCACGTCGGCGGTTGAGTGCGTCACGTAGAGAATGGTCACGCCCGCCCGCTGCATTTCGTGAATCTTGCGCATGCAGCGCTGGCGGAAATAAATGTCGCCGACGGCCAGCGCCTCATCCACCAGCAGAATCTCCGGCGACACGTTAATCGCCACCGCGAACGCCAGGCGCATCATCATGCCGCTGGAGTACGTTTTCACGGGGCGCGAGATGAAATCGCCGATTTCCGCGAAGTCGAGAATCTCCTGGTAGCGGCTTTCCACTTCCGCGCGCGTCAGTCCCAAGATCGACGCGTTGAGAAAAACGTTGTCGCGTCCCGAAAACTCGGGATTGAATCCGCTCCCCAGTTCGAGCAGCGCCGAGACGCGGCCCGAGCGCTCCAGCGTGCCCGAGGACGGCTGCAAAATTCCGGCGATCAATTGCAGCAGCGTGCTTTTTCCCGCGCCGTTTTCGCCGACGATGCCGAAAATGGTCCCGCGCTCCACTTCGAAGGTGACGTTCTTCAGGGCTTGAAACTCATCTTGCGCGGGCCGCTTGCCCCAGCGGAAAAGATCGCGCAAGCGCTGGCGCGGCGAGGCGTAAATGGGATAGGACTTCGACAAGTCGACGCAGCGGATCGCCGGGGCGTGAGGCGTTGCGTGAGCGGCGGGGTTCATAGCACGTCTCCGAAAGCGCGCTTGGTGCGCCGGAAAAACAATCCGCCGGCGATGAACGTGACGCCGGAAATTCCCGCCAGCAGCGCGAGGTCGCCCGTGGCGGGAAAGTTTCCGTTGAGAATCGCGTGACGATACGCGCTCACGACTTGCGCCAGCGGATTCAAGCGGGCCACTTGCTGCATCCACAACGCAGGCAGCTTGTCGCGCTCGAAGAAAATCGGGGTCAGCCAGAACCACGCCGTCATGATCACAGCCAGAGCTTGTGATGTGTCGCGCAGAAACACTTGCAATCCCGCGACGAGCCAACTGATCCCCACGGTGAACAACGCCAGAAGAGCGAGATAAACCGGCACGGCCGCGATCGCCGGTTCCACACGTCCCGTAGCCGCGGCCGCCACGATCACCAACACCAGCAGCGCGAGAAAATGCTGCAAACAGTTCGAGAAAAAAATCGAGATCGGCAAAACTTCCGACGGGAAAAGCGTTTTCGTCACCAGATTCGAGCTTTCCACAACCGAGTTGGCCGATCGCTGCACGGAGTCCTGAAACAGCAGCCAGGGAAGAAAGCCGGCGAAGATGAAAAGCGCGAAACTGTGGGTGCCGGAATCGGGAGGAGCTTTTTGATTGAAGACGCGGCCGAAGACGAACCAGTAACTGGCGAGCATCACCGCGGGATGAACGAATCCCCAGAGCCAGCCCATGGAGCTGCCGACGTAGCGCTGCTGAAAATCGCGCAGCACCAAGTTGCCGATGAGCGCCCGGCGGCTCAGCAGATTTCGCAAGGGGACGAGAGACATGGAATGGTTCTCTCACATCATACCAGGGGAAAATCAACCACAAAGACACAAAGGACACAAAGAAACCCAGGAGTTGAATGCCCTGGGTTTCTTCGTGTCCTTTGTGTCTTTGTGGTTAAAAGAGTTTACGCGGCTCTCTCGAGCGGCACCCGTGCCTCGGCATGCGCGTTCATATCTTCGCGGAACACCTTCATGTCCTTCACGATCCCCACCAAGCTCAGCAGTTTCAGGATCATCCAGGTTATGTCGTATTCCCACCACTTGTACCCCTGACGGGCCGACGACATGCAGTAGTGATGATTGTTGTGCCAGCCTTCGCCCATCGTGACAATCGCCAGGAACCAGTTGTTGCGGCTCTGGTCGGTGGTCTCCCAGCGGCGCGTGCCGATCAGGTGCGAGAACGAGTTGATGGTGAACGTGCCGTGCCACAACAAAACGGTGGAGAGGAAATATCCCCACAGGAGCAGCGGCCATCCGCCGATCAGGAACATGCCCACGGCGTACACGACGGTGGGCAGTACGTGGTACTTTTGCAGCCAGCGCAGTTCGGGATACTTGTAGAAGTCGGCGATCAGGCGCGGATCGTACTGGTCGTAGTCGTCGCAAAGAATCCAGCCGACGTGGGAGTGATAAATCGTGGTCCACCACGGCGAGTGGATGTCTTCCTCTTGATCCGAGTAGCGATGATGATGGCGATGGTTCGCCGCCCACCACAAAATGCCCTTCTGCGCCGAAGTCTCCGCCAGGAAACCCATGCAGAACGCCCAGAAACGGTTCAGCTTGTAAGCGCGATGACTAAAGTAGCGATGATATCCGCCGGTCACGGCGAACATGCGCAGCGCGTAGGAGCCGAGCATCCACCAGACTAGGCCGGTGCGATAGGGCGTAAAGATGGCGCCGACGAGGGCCATGAGGTGAACACCAAAAAACAGAGGCGACGTACCGGAGAAATAGGCCTTCCACGCGGGGCGCTTCGAGCGTTCGGGAATTACGATCTGTGTGGTCACAAACCGATACTAGCAATAGTCCCGGTTACTTGAATGTAATAGTTGTGTAATCTGATGATTCTGAGCAAGATCTAATACTGTGTGCCACTTCCGGCGGGTCCGGCGTCTATATCAGGCGAGCATGTTTCCATGCTGGGTGATCGCGACCACACTTCTCACGGCAGCCGCCGTGGCGCAGGACGTTTCAGTCACCGTCACGACGTCGAAGCCGGCGTATCTGGCAGGCGAGCCGGTATGGGTCGTCGTAGAAGCGAAAAACGTCGGCGCAGACCCGATTGGTTATTCCGACTGCGACGGCCACGCGCAACTCACGGTGAACCACGACGCACGGCCAAGCGTGAATCTGCGTGGCTGCTTCTCGGGCACTGCTGGTTCCGGCTTGGGGTGCGGCATCGATCATCCGCCGTTGTTCGGGCCGGGAAAGAGCGTTTCGTTTCGATATCTACTGAAGGGCTACGATCTGCCGCCCGGCGATTACACGTTGCATGCCGTGGGACGCGCGGGCGTGCGCTGGAAATACTATCCGGGACCGATCGGTCCGCCGCAACCCGGCACTCCGCCGCCGCCCCCTCCCCCGCTGCCGAAGCACCAGGACGGCGATCCTGTGGTGGGCGCCGAGTTCGACGTGCAGATTCCGCTGACGGTCGCCGCGGCGACCGAAGAGGAATTGCGCCACGCCTACGAGCCGTACTTTGCGGCGGCCGATAGCAGGAACACCGACGTCAACGCCATGCGCCAAGCGCGCGAGACCATCGCCGAACTTGCGGTGCCGCAATTCGAGCGGGTGATCGCCGATTTCGCGACCGGCGAAAAGGCCACGCCACCGACTGCCGTCGAGGGTCTGCGCAAAATCCACACGCCGGAAAGCCGCCGCGACTTGATCGCGCTGTTCCATCAATCCGGCGACTTGCAGTTGCGCATCCAAATCGCGAACGCGCTCGCCGAGCAGGCGACCAGCGAAGAACTCACGTTTCTGGCGGGGTTGTTACCTGGCTACGGCGAGCCAATGGACGACAACATCCGCCATTGGGCCGCGCTCGGCTTAGGATTGATCGGCGGCGATTCCGCCGCGCAGGCTTTGAGCGCCGCGCCCGCGGGCGGCGCAAATTATCGCGAAGCTGTGGCGATCGCGCTAGGCAACACCAAGTCGGCGTCCGCGGTGCTGCCGTTGATCAGGATGTTCGGCGAAGGTGACCCTGTCCGCAACTCGGTGTGCGGCGCGCTCGTCGAACTGACGCACTATCGCTTTTGCGATGGCAGCGACGATCCCGCGCACCCGGGCGTCACGCAAGCGAAGTGGGCGCGTTGGTGGTTCGCGAATGCGTCAAATATCGAGATTCACGGCAAGGACGCGTGCCCCGTTTGGAACGCAACGCTGCCACAAGTTCCCTAGTTAGTTCGGCGCGGCACACGAAAAACTCGACGCATCGTTGGTATCGCCGGATCCGTTGTACTTCGCGATTTTCGGATACGGACATAACGGACGCGTCATGGTCTTCGCCGCGTCGTTGACAGGATGTCCCGTGCCGATAATTTTTTCCGGCGCGACGCCTTTTTCCACCCAGCGCTCGAGCGCCATCACAATGTCGTGATCGGCGTCGGCCACGGGCGCCATGCCGCCATTGCCGAACGAATTGGGTCCCAGCCCGCCGGCGCAGTGGCCCATGCCGGGGACCATGAACAAGCGGTAGAAATCGGGCACCGCGACGTTCTTGGTGTTGCGCGGATCGGGAACCTTGCTCATGAAGGCGAGAACTTTGTCGTAAAACTCCTCCGAGGACAGGGGCGAGATCGCGCCATCGCCCCAGCCGTGATACTGAATCAATTTTCCGCCGTGATCGCGGAACGAACGCAAGTCGGGATTCGAGGAATTCAGCGCCGAGCCGCCCTTCAAATCGCTGTAGGCCACGTCGTCGTCGAAGTTCAACTTGCGAAAATCCCACTGCGGATCTTCGTACACGGCTTGTCCGAAATACGTGTTGCCGAACATGAATTGCGCGACGCGCTCCGGCGGATTGCCGACGATCCACACGGTCCACGACCCCGGAACATTTTGCGTGCCGGCGGGCGGCCATCCGGCGGAAATTTGCTTGCCGGTGCGCGGATTCTTCGGTCCACCATGGATCGCGCGCAGCGTTTCCACTTGCGCCGCCGTCAGGCAATCGGGGCCATCCGCGCCCTTGCACGTGAGCACCGCGGGATCGAACTTGCACGCGCGGGGATTTTCGATCAATCCATCTTTCACGCCGTCCGCGGCGTCGCAGGCGTCGAGGTTCGCTTTCTGGATCGCGGGAAGTTTTTCCACGGGAATCGCGCTGGCCGGCGTTTTCAAGATCGCTTGCTCGTTCCATACCGCCGACGCCAAAAGATGCGACCAATCGCTGGCGGGCGCGCCGGCGATGATGCCTTCAAAATCCTCGGGGAAGCGTTCGGCTTCCTGCAACGCTTCGCGTCCGCCGTCGGAGCATCCGAAGAAATAATTGTGCGCGGCGTCGCGGCCATAGAAGGCGTGCAGGATCGCTTTCGCCTGGACGCTAGTTTGGTGAACGGCGCGCCATCCGAAGTCGATGAGTTTTTCCGGATGACCGATCGCCCAACTGGCGCCCGGCGTCGCCGAAGATGAGTGACCGTCGTCGGTGCCGGCTGTCGCGTATCCACGCTGCGTGGCGGCGGCGAGCGACGGCGCGGGAATCGCGCCGGCCCATCCGCCGTTGCCCACTTGCTGATAGCGTCCGTTCCACGCCGCGCCCACCGGCATCCACACTTCAAAGCCAATGTCTGAATCCGATGTTGGATGCGCGACTGCCTTCACCACGCAGCGCTCGGGCGCCTGCGTGGGTCGCGCGCCTCCGCCGACGGGTCCCGCGGGAACCACCTGCGCGGAGTTGATCGTGACGTGCGGCAGTTTCAGGTCGGCGAGTTTTTCGCACGGCGTTTGCGCGAACGTAAACGTGGCGAACGCGAGAGTGGCAAGTGTGAAGCGTCGGAACATAGCGGTCCCCCAAGTGGTCAAAGAATCCTAGCTACTATAACGCGAGTGCAAGTGTGGCAAAATAGTGTTATGACGCTCAGCGCGATCAAAGACGAGATCGGCAAGCTTTCCGATCGGGAACGGACCGAGTTGACGGCCTGGCTCGATGCACAGGATCGCGAGCCTGGACCGATCAGCGACGCCGAATTCGCGCGCCGCCTGGCGCAGGCACCCGAGGAAGACGCCGACGACGAAACTGTCGCGCGCGTTCTGGCCGCGGAGTCGGAAAAAGGCCAGGACATTTCGTTCGACGAGATGAAACGCCAACTGCGTCTATGAGCCGCGAGGTCGTTTTCCGGCCCGCCGCACTCCGAACTCTCGAAGCACTCGACTCAATCGATGCCCGCCGAATCTCCGAGGCCCTTAACAAATTCGCAGATACGGGCCATGGCAATATCAAAGCCCTTAAAGGACCGCTGAAGGGCCGCTACCGCTTGAGGATCGGCAAATGGCGCGTGATTTTTACGCCGATTGATCCACAAACGTTGCTGGTCACCGATATCGACAATCGGGGCGAAGCATATTAACCATGTAATGCGGGGCGCTTCTTTCCAACGCTTGTGGCTTGCTCGAACGCGTGCGCCAGTTGCAGGACGCTCCATTCGGATTGATGCGGGCCTACGATCTGCAATCCCACGGCTAGATTCTCGGACGTGAATCCGGCGGGCACGGAGATCGCCGGCAATCCGGTGATGGAAATGTAGTAGCACGACTTCATCCAGTCGATGTACGTCTCCATCGATTGGCCGTTGATCGATTTCACGTACGGTTCATTGATATCGAACGGCGGAACCTGCGTGGTGGGTAGCACGAAGTACGCGTATTTTTCGAAAAACACGCGCAGGCGATTGAAGAGCGCGGTGTGTTGCGTTTCGGCACGGCTCAAATCCGCGGCCGTGAGCCGCAGCCCACGCTCCACTTCCCAAATCACGGTGTCTTTCACCAAATCGCGATGCAATTTCACAAGGTTCGTGTACGACGCCGCGTACGACCAGCCGCGTAGCGTCTTGAAAGCGTCGTCTGCACCTGAGAAATCAGGTTCCGCTTCTTTCACAATGCACCCCAGTTGCTCGAATGTTTTCCGCTGCGCGTTCACCACGTCGCGAACGCGCGGATCGAAGGGCACGCCGCCGAGATCTTTCCAGAACGCCACTCGCACACCTTTAAAATCACGTTGCAGCGGCGCGGCAAACTTCGCGCCCGGCTCCGCGATCGCAATCGGCGACCGCGCGTCGGGACCGGCGATCACGCTCAGGAAAAACGCGAGGTCGGCCACCGTGCGAGCCATCGGTCCATCGACACTCAGCGTCGACCACGCCAGGCCCGTCGCGTGTTTCGGCACGCGTCCCGGCGCGGTGCGCATCCCCACCACATTGCAGAACGCCGCGGGATTGCGCAAAGATCCGCCCATGTCGCTGCCCTCGCCCAGCGCGATCATGCCGCTGGCGAGAGCCACCGCGCAACCGCCAGAAGACCCGCCGCACGTCTTCGACAAATCGTAAGGATTATGCGTGGCGCCGAAAACTTCGTTGAACGTTTGCGAGCCCGCGCCGAACTCCGGCGTATTCGTCTTGCCGAGCGTGACAGCGCCCGCATTGCGGATGCGTTCGACGACCAGCGAATCCGCCGAGGGCACGTTGTCTTTGTAGATTCGCGATCCGTAAGTGGTCCGGATGCCGCGCGTATCGTTGAGATCCTTGTGGGCGACGGGCAATCCGTGCAGCGCGCCCAGCGATTTGCCGGCGGCCATCGCGTCATCGGCGCGACTCGCTTGTTCACGCGCAATCTCAGGCACGAGCGTGACGATCGCATTCACACGCGGATTCACGTGATCGATGCGCTTCAAGTGCGCGTCGAGCAATTCGCGCGCGGAAATCTTCTTGGAGTGCAGTAGCCGCGATTGCTCGAGCGCGGAAAAATCGCAGGGATCACTTGACGCTGACTGCGTCGGCGTGCGCTGCGACGCCGCGGGCAACGGCACCGCCGCCGCGCCGATCACTTTGGCCGCTTCGCGTCGAGTCATGAGCCAACTATACCGCAGGAAAGAAGCGCTTGTCCCCGCATATGCATTGCATATACAGTTATAGATGTGCGATTCGATTTGGATGCCGGACAGCGCGAGGATTATTTCTTGCGTCGCATCGAGGGACTATGAAAACAATACCCAAGAAATCAAAGACAACGGAAATGCCGGCCTTCAAGAATATGAGCGCGGAAGCTGATTGGTGGGCCAGCGCCGCCGGCCGCGACCACGTCCGCCGGAAGTCCGCCGAAGGGAGAGCGGATGGCCGCACGATGAAAGGATCGAGCTTGGCCAGCGCGCTGAACAAAAGCAAAGGCCGAAGCGTGCAAATCGCCCTGCGTCTTTCCGCAACGGATCTTGAGCAGGCTCGCCGGATCGCCGATCGCAAGGGAATCGGTTATCAGACCCTTGTGAAAATCCTGGTGCACGAAGGCTTGGCGCGCGAGGCGCGCCGCTCATAAGGCCGGACGCCGGCCTTAGTTAAACCAAACCTTCGGCACAACCGACATGCCCGGGCGCAAGCGATGATCCGGATCCTGACCCGGCTTCAGACGCAAACGCACCGGCACGCGCTGGACCACTTTCACGTAGTTCCCCGACGTGTTTTCCGGCGGCAAGATGGAGAACCGCGCGCCCGTCGCAGGAGAAATGCTCTCGATGTAGCCTTCGTACTCCTGATCGAAGGCGTCCACGCGAATCGTGGCACGTTGATTCAATTTCATGCGCCGCACTTGCGTCTCTTTGAAATTCGCGGTGATCCAAATGTCTTCTTTCGGCACCACCGACATCAGTTGCTGGCCGGGCTGCAATTGCATTCCCACTTCCACCGCCTTGCGTCCCACTTGACCCGACACCGGCGCGGTTAATTTCGTGTATTGCAGATTCAATTTCGCTTGCTCAAGCGCCGCTTCCGCCGCTTTCACCGCCGCTTCGTGCGACTCCACGCCGGCGCGCTGCACCGCCACTTGCTCCGGCGCGTTGCGCTGCGCTTGCTCCAGCCGGCTGCGCGCTTGCTCCAGCACGGCGCGTTTCTGGTCGGTCAGTTTCTGCGCCGCACCCGCCGTGGCGCGCGCGCTTTCCACCGCGGCGGCCGACGTTCGCGCCGCCGCCACGCGGCCATCGTAATCCTCGCGCGATACTTCTTCCTTGGCAACCAGTTGACGATACCGCTCGAGATCCGCTTGCGCGCGTGTGTTCGCCGCTTCGGCTTGCGCCAGATTCGCCACGCTCGATTCGTGATCGCGCTGCGCCCACGCGACTTCCGCTTCGGCACGCGTCACTTCCGATTGGCTCGTATCGATTGTCGTGCGCGTGGTGGTGCTCGCGATCGGTACGCTCGGCGAGGCGGTGTGCAGTTGCGCTTGCGCTTCGGCGAGCGCGGCTTCGGCTTGCTTGACGGCTACTTCAAAGTCGCGCGGATCCAGCTCCACCACAATGTCGCCTTGTTGCACCGGCGAGTTTTCAAAGACATGCACCGCGGAAACCGTGCCCGCCACGCGCGCGCCGACCACGGTCATCGGCCCATCCACCTGCGCGTCGTCGGTGGATTCAAACGTGTCGAGATAGCGCCACAGGAAGAATCCGCCAATGGCCAGCACAGCCACAAAAACAATCGCAATGATGGCGTTCCGCATTATCGTTTCCCTTTCAAGTATTCGATGATGGTTTGCCCGGCGTCGCCGCGCGCGCGCGCCACCATCGACTTCGCGGTATTGAAGGAATAAAGACTCGCGATGTACGCTTCCTCGGCGGCGGCCACGGCTTGCTGGGCCTCGACTACTTCCAAATTGTTCGTCACGCCGCTCGAGAAGCGGTCGCGCGACTGCTCCAGTTGCTTGCGCGCCAATTCGGCATTGCCTCGTGCCACCTCAACGAGTCGCGCGGCGGTTTGCGCGTCGATGAGCGCCGAGCGAACGTCCGCGTCGATGCGCGCCCGCAGCGCGGCCAGTTCCGACTTGCGGTGATCGAGATCGGCGTCCGCGTCCGCAACATCGGCCTGAACGCGTCCGCCTTGATACACGGGGATGTTCACCGTTCCAGCGACGCCGAATGTCCCGTGCACTTCATCGACGCGCGGTCCCAGCACGCCGTAGTTGGCGTCGAGCGAAATCGTCGGCAGCCGCCCGGCCGCCGCCGATTGCTTGCGCAACTCCGCCGCGCGCACTTCCGCTTGCTTCGACAAATAATCGGGACGCTGCGCGAGCGCGCGTTCCAAGACGCTTTCCACCGTGACTCCGCCAGGCAGCGGATCGTCCGGCATTTTGTCCGCTAACCGAAACGCTTGTCCCGGAGGCAGACCGATGGCGCGCGCCAGATTGAGTTTCTGTTTTTCGAAGTCGCCTTCGCTCGAAATCAAATGCTGCTGCTGGCGCTTCCATTCCACTTCGGCGCGAATCACGTCGATCGCCGGCACCGTTCCCGCCGCTCTGCGATCGGCGGCCTGGCGATAGAGCGTTTCGGAAACCGCTTCTTGCGCGCGCGCCGAATCAATCCGCGACGCTCCAGCGAGCGCCTGCAAATAAAGTCCCGTGGAGACGAGCACAACGTCGCTGCGCGCGTCTTGCAGATTGAATTGCGCGGCCTTGGCGTCTTCGGCGCCCGCTTTGTACTTGCGCCAATTCTTGATGTCCAGCAGCGGCGCCGACAGCGCCGCGCGCGCGTCGAACACCGTGAAGGGTCCCAGAATCGGCGGCACGCCGGGAAAGCTCGAAAATCCGAATGCCGCGAGACTCGTTTGCTGCTCCGTCACTGACGGACGGATGTTGAGCGTCGGCAAAAGATCGGCCAGCGTTTGCAGGCGTTGCGCGCGCGTTTGCCGAATGTCGAGATCGCTCGAAACGATCGCGAGATTGTACTTGAGCGCGCGCTCGATCGCGTCGAGCAGCGTCAGCGGCAGAACGTCGGCGGTCGCTTGGCCTTGTGGCACGGCGTTCCGCAAATCGAGCGAAGTACGCACCTCGCCTTTCGAAGAACCGTCCGACGATTGCGCTGTGCAAAGCCCCACGGCCAGGGAAAAGAGAAAAACGGCTTTAAGAAAATATTTCAATGAAGCGATACCTCCTCCGCCGCCGCGCCGGCGTCCGGTTTTCGCATGATCAGGATCAACGGAACCAGCGCGACAAACATCGCCGTCAGTAACAGGAACACATCGATAAATGCGAGCATCGCGGCCTGCCGCTCGACCAATCCAAACGCCATCGCCAATGCCTGGCGCGTCGCGCGACCGGGTCCCGAGCCGAGGCCGAGCCACAGCGATTGCATGTTGCGCAACAGTCCCATCGCCGCGGGACTATACGGCGTGAAATGCTCGCCCAACCGATTCACGTACGCTTGCTGATAACGTGAATTCAGCGTGGTGACCATGGCAATGCCCACGCTGCCGCCGATATTGCGCGTGAGATTGAACAAGCTTGTCGCATTGCCCATGCCCTCTTTGCTCACCGGACTCATGGTGATCGTCGTGAGGGGCACGAAAAGCAAACCGAGCGACATCCCTTGGATCAACTGGGGCCAGAAGAAGTCCCAGTAGCCCGCGTCGAGGCTCAAGCGTGAGAAACGAAACATCGTGAAGGCGCACAGAAGGATCCCGGCGGCGAGAAATTTGCGCGGATCCGCCTTGCGCATCGTCATACCCACAAGCGGCATCGCAATCATCGAGCCGATGCCGCGCGGCGCCATCGCGATTCCCGCCTGCAACGCGGGATATCCCAACAGCAACTGCAACCACAAGGGAAGGAGCACCAGGCTGCCGTACAATCCGAATCCCACTACTGTCATCAAAAACGCGCCGGTCGCATAGGTCCGATATTTGAAGACGTGCAAATCGACCACCGGATGCTCGGCGCGAAATTCGCGAATCAAGAACGCCACGAATCCGCCGACGGTGAGTACCAAGCACCAGCGAATGAAATTCGACCCGAGCCAGTCTTCCTGCTGTCCTTTGTCGAGCATCAATTGCAGCGCGCCGACCCACACGGCGAGCATGCCGATGCCCCAGTAATCGATGCCGGTTTTTTCGTGACGGCGCAAATACGGCGGGTCGAAGATGAACGCTTTGGTCATCAGGATCGACGCGATGCCGACGGGAATGTTGATGTAGAAGACCCAACGCCAACTGTAACTATCGGTGAGCCATCCGCCGAGCACGGGACCGAGCACGGGCGCCACGACGATGCCGAGCCCCCAAAAGCCCATCGCGCGGCCGCGTTCCTCGGGCGGGAACGCTTCGAGCAGCACGGCCTGCGACAACGGCTGCAAACATCCGCCGCTCGCGCCTTGCAAAATCCGAAAGAACACCAGCATTCCGAGCGACGGCGCGAGTCCACAAAGAAACGACGATGCCGTGAACCCCACCACCGACGCCATCAACAGGTTTTTTCGTCCAAAGCGGCGCGACAACCATCCCGTGATCGGCAGAACGATCGCGTTGGCGACGAGATACGACGTGAGCGCCCACGTGGCTTCGTCGGCGGTGGCGGAAAGATCGCCGGCGATATGCGGCAGCGACACGTTCACCACCGTCGTGTCGAGCACTTCCATGAACGTGGCGGCCATCACCGCCGTGGCGATGAGCCAGGGATTGATGTGCGGGACTTCTTGGTTCGACCTGGTTGGTGTGTCAGCCACGGTGCGACCCTTTCCGTGGCGCCAAGCCATCCCACAGCACGTCCATGATGAACGCGAGATCCTCGCGCGGCGTGCTCTTCACATAACCCATGATGCGCCGCTCGATCACGCAACGCGTCAAGTCGACGATCGCCATAGTGGTGCGTTCGGCCGGCAGACGATGAATTTCGCGGCGCGCCATCCCTTGCTCGAGGATCGCTTGCAGTTGCTTCATCGAATCGCGCTTCACGGCTTGGAACTCGCGGCTGCCCGTCGCCGGGCTGACAATGAGATTCGTGAACTCCGAGAAAAAGATGCGCCAAAAATCCGCGTTGCGGTCGGAATGCTCCAGGCGCGCGGCCACGTACCCGGCGATTTTCTCGCGCGCCGTGCGCGCCAGAGTGATCCGCGTGCTGGCTTCCTGCTGCAGCGCGCGAATGTCGGCCATCAGCGCCGTCAGGTAAATCTCTTCCTTGGATTTGAAGTAGAGGTAGAGCGTTCCTTTTGCGATGCGGGCATGCGCGGCGATGTCGTCGACGGTGGAGGAGCGGTAGCCGCGCTTGGCAAAGACTTTCTTGGCGGCTTCGACGATTTCCGAGCGCCGGAATTCCGCCACGACGTCTTTTTTGGTGACGGCCCGAACCATCCAGTCATTATACTATACTGGCTGGTCATTTCATGGTGTACAGAATAAATTCGGATTCCTATCCTGTGTATCCTGTACGTCCTGTTCGATTGAATTACTGAGGACTACTTCTGTGTTCCCGGAATCGTGTCTCGGTATTTGTCCCAGTTCTTGACGATGTCCGCGACAACCGTGTTACCCACGCGCCACGCCGCCTCCAACGACGGCAGATACGCGACATACTTGGCGATCTTCGTGCCCGCCAGGCTTTCGGCGGCGGTCACGCCCGGCGGCGGCTGATCGTAGTTGCTGGCGGTGCGCAGAATCAGCACACGATTCAGGTCGACGCGGCCCGCCTTCGCGAGCCAAGTGAGCGCCTGCATCGTGCCCGTGTCTTCCATCGCACAAGTCACGAAATTCCCGCGACCGTCGGTGTGATACTTCACCCAATCGTTGGCCCATTCGTCCATCAAGCGGCCGTGCCAAAACGTGCTGGCCGATAACGTGTCGCCGAGCAGAACGAACGGCGGCCGGCTCGCGTTCGGCATTCCTTTGTAACGCTCGCGTTCGGTGCGCATGTCGGGCGAATCCGGGAGCGCGACGTTCTTGGTGAGCGCGAACGCCCAATCGACCAGTTGGGGATTCAAGTGATACACGATCCCCTCGCCGGTTTCTTGCCGCGGTTGCTCGTATGGCACGGAACTGCGTAACGGCACGTAGCCCGTTTTCCAATCGGCGGGCTTTTCGCGGGCGTCGATTTCATGCGCGAGATCGCCGTCGACCACCCACGTGGCCCACGCGGCCGATCCCAGCGACGCATCGGCGGGATCGACGCCGGCGATTCCCGCGACCAACCAATACGTATCGTGAAAATCGAAACGTTGATCGAGCCCCACGGCCATCACGCTCGCCGCCGCGCGGGCTGTGCCGACACCCGTCACCATTCCCAACACGCCGTCGCGATTCATGCGCAGATCGTGATACGCCTCGGCCAGCGGAAAAATCCGGTCGAGGTGATTGCGCTCCACCCAGTATTGAAATTCGCCGGGAACGTCGCCGGTGTCGGCGCCGCGTTCGAACATAGTGACGACCACCACCTTCACAGGGATTCTCGGAGCAGGCGGCGGTGGCGGACTTCCTCCGGGCTGCGCGTGCAGCAGCACCGTGCACAACGCGGTAAGAAAAAATCGCTTCATGGAAATTGTTTCCGCAGATTTTCGGCGGCGGTCCGCAGCAACAGCGTGTCTACGCCCACCGCGACAAACGTGCACCCGATCTCGAAATAGCGCTTGGCCAGACGCTCGTCGACCGCCAAGCTTCCCACCGGCTTGCCCGCGGCGTGCGCGCGCTTGATCGCGCCTTCGATCAACGGTTGCGCTTCGGCCGACGGCGCTTTCCCGAGCAATCCAAACGAGGCCGTGAGATCCGACGGTCCAATGAAAATCGCGTCGACGCCGTCGACGGCGGCGATCGCTTCGAGATTCTCCAGACCGAGTCGCGTTTCCACCTGCACCACAAGACAAACTTCGCGATTCGCTTCGTGCAAGTAATTTTCTACGCGGCCCCAACGTGTCGCGCGCGCCGTGGCCCCACCGATGCCGCGAAATCCCGTGGGCCATCCTTGTGCCGCATCCGCCGGCGTGGGATAGCGCATCGCGCGCGCGAGCATCGTGGCTTGTTCCACCGTTTCCACCATCGGCACGAGCAACGTTTGCACGCCAATGTCGAGAAATTGTTTGATGTACGCAGCGTCGCCGATCGGCGGACGCACGATCGCCTGCGTGGGATACGGCGCAATCGCTTGCAATTGCGCGAGGACCTCGCGCAACGTGTTCGGCGAATGCTCGCCGTCGAACATCATCCAATCGAATCCGGCGCCGGCACAAATCTCCGCCGACACAACATCGGAAAGCCCCGACCACAGACCGATTTGCATGCGGCGTGCTTCGATCGCCGCTTTAAATGCATTCTTAGGAATTTCCATAGCGAGCGCCGCGCGGCCCGACAGACGAGTCGCGGACATATGAAGTATAATCCGTTCTAGAAAACCACGCCGTGGAAGACACTCTTTACAAGACGCTCGGCGTAAGCGAATCGGCCACGGCCGCCGAGATCAAAGCGGCGTACCGCCAGTTAGCCAAGGAATACCATCCCGACGAAATCCCCGAGGAGTTCCGCGACCGGCCGCTCGGAAAGTTGGCGGAAGAAGCGTTTCGCGCCATCGATCAAGCGTACAAGACGTTGTCCGACACGCAGCGCCGCTCGGAATACGACGAACTACTTCGCCGCCAGCGGCGTCCTCCCATGCCGGAAATTCTGCCTGTAAGGGGATGGCAGCCGCCCATCTCGATTTCCCGCACCGCCGCGCGCCGGCGTCGTGGACATTGGGCGCGCATGGCCGTAGGAATTGCCGGATTGTTCTGCTTACTGGCGGGATTAATTCTACTGATCGCGAGTATCGAAAGCCGATAAAAGCGAAGTGCTGAGTCCTGAGTGCTGAGTAAAGCCAGGATTCTGTATTTTCTCAGCACTCAGGACTCAGCACTCAGCACTTGTTTCTATAGCTCGATTGTTTGACCCTCTTGCGCCGCGTCGACCTCAAGGGTCCAGCGATTCTCTCGCGCTCGCGCGCGTAAATCCGCGACCACGCCATCCATGAAGGCGTCGTCGTGCAGCGGGTCGTGGTGGAAAATGGAAAGCTGCTTCACGCCCGCTTCGGCCGCGGAGTTGAGCGCGTCATCGAATGTCGAGTGTCCCCAACCTCTTTTGGCTTTGTATTCTTCTTCGTTGTATTGCGCTTCGCGAATCCACAAGTCCGCGCCTTTCGCAAACTCCGTGACCTTGTGCTCTTCTTTTTCGCCGGCGGCGCCGGGCTTGGTGCGGTGAAACGGCTCGTGATCGCTTGTGTAGATCACCGATTTTCCGCCCGCCTCGATGCGAAATCCCACGGCGATTCCTGGATGATTCAAGTAGTGGTAGCGAATCGTGACCGGACCGATTTGTACCGGCTTGCGCAGCTCAATGAATCGCAGCCGCGCCTGCATATCGGTGAGCACCACGGGAAAATAGTCCGCTTCCATCTGCCCGCGGAAGACGCGCTCCAGCGGTTTTCCCGCCCCGCGCATCGAGTAAATCATGAACGTGTTGCCTTTCACGTACGCCGGCGTAAAAAACGGAAATCCCTGAATGTGGTCCCAATGCGTGTGACCCACGAAGATGTGCACGCGCATCGGCCGCGTGCCAAATTCCTCGAGCAGCGCGTTGCCAAGTTCGCGCAGACCCGTTCCGGCATCGAGCACCAGAATGTGCTCGCCGAAACGCACTTCGGTGCACGAGGTGTTTCCGCCATAGCGCACGGTGCCGGTACCTGGAGTAGCGATCGATCCGCGCGTTCCCCAGAATTTCACGCGCAAGCGCGCACCCACCGCCGTGGATCGCGTGGCCGTCATGTTAAACAGCATTTGGTCGCGCGTGAACGCGCCGGTTTTCAGGGAAGACGGCGAAACGTCCACCACCACGCTCGGCAGCGCCGCGCCGGTGAGCTCGGCCACCAACTGAAGAAGCGTCTCGGGCGCGTACGGCTTGGACAGGAAGCGGTCGGCGCCCGCGTTTTCCGCTTGCTTCACGTCGGTGGGATAGCTCTTCATCGAGCACACGATCACGCGCGTGCCGCTCAATGACGCGTTGGCGCGAATCGCTTCCACCACTCCGTAGCCGTGAATGCCGGGCGTGAGCTCCTCGGTGATCACCACGTCCGGTACCGTGGACGCCGCCATGCTGATTCCTGCTTCGCCGTCGGTGGCGAGCAATACATCATGACCGGCATCGCGCAAGCAGGACTCCGCGAACTGTCGGCTCGCCTCATCGTCGTCGATGATCAGAATGCGGCTCATAGCTTGTCTTCAGATTATCCCAAAAGGGATTTGTGGCGGCTTGGCGTTCTTCCTCCTTGCAAGGAAAATCCCATGAGGAGCAAAACTATGTCCCCCACTTCCCGCGTTTTTCGCCAGATCGTGCTGGCCTTGGCCGTCGTCGCTCTTTTGGCCGCGACGCAACACGCCGCCGCCGATTCCATCTTGTTGGTCGCCGGCGTCGACGGCAACGGCAACATTGGCGCCTTCAATCCCTCGACGGGCGCTTCCGAAGGCATTTTTTCCAACACCTTTGCCAGAGGAATCGCCACGGCGAGCAACGGCAACGTTTTGACCGCGTCCAACAATGTGATCGGCCAGATCAATCCCAACGGCACGACACTGAGCCCCTTTTTTACGTATAGCAACGCGAACGACATCGTGCTGAAACTCGCCGTCGATACAGCCGGCGACGTTTACGCGTTGACGCAACTCGACAGCGGGACGGAGGTGGACAAATTTTCCCCGACGGGAACGTTTCTTGGCACCTTAATTCCGGCGACGAACTATGATTTCGACATTCAGGTCGCCGCCAACGGCGATGTGATCGCCGACAATTACAACGACATCATCACCTACAACAGCAGCGGCCAACAGATCGGACGAACCTTTTTTCCAGGCGGTGGATCCTTCGACCTGACGATTTTGGGCAACAACGTGTTTGCCAGTATCGGCGGTACCGAGTATGGCAATGGCCAGCTTGCCGGAGCCGTCTACGAATGCACGGGTTGCGTGAACGGCACGGGAACGATGTCGCTGGTCGGCCAGGATCCGAACCACGGCAACCTTCAAGAGCTGATCCCGGGCCCTGGCGGCGAGATTCTCGTCGCCGACCGCGATCGCAACGTGGTGGACGCCTTCGACTCGAACGGGAATTATATCGGCGTGTTTGCTACGACGTACAATTTCCAGACGGGCCAGGGAACCTTCGGACCCTACTCGATGACCTACATCGGCGGCGGGCCCGCCGAGAGTGGTGGTCCCACGACGCCCGAGCCGATGACGCTCGCAACATTCGGCGTGGGACTGCTGGCTGTGGCGCGCAGATTGCGCAAACGCGCGGCGTAGCTTACTTGCTTGCTCGCGGGCGCGTCTTCAGCACAATGGGCGTGCCCGCGAAATCGAATTGCCGGCGGATTTGATTCTTGAGGAATCGCTCGAAGCCGAAATGCAGCGGTCCCTTGCGATTCGTGAAAACCACAAACGTCGGCGGATGCGTTTGCGCCTGCGTGAGGTACAAGACTTTCGCTTTCTTGCCGAACGGCTGCGACGCGCGGCCGAAATCGAGCGTCTCGAAGAATTTGTTCAGCTCGCGCGTGGGGATGCGCCGGGCGCACGACTTCCCGACTTCGGCGATCGTCTTCACAAGTTTCTCGACGTTGGTTCCTTCCTTCGCGGAAAGATAAATGATCGGCGCCCAGTCGAGAAACTTGAACGTGTCGCGAACTTGCGCCTCCAACTCGCCCTTCTTGTGCAGGCGATCCGAAACCGCGTCCCATTTGTTCAGCGCGATGATCAATCCTTTGCCTTCTTCGTGCGCGTATCCGGCGATGTGCGCGTCGAGTGCGGAAATGCCGGCCGAGACGCCTTCCTCGGCATCGATCATCAACACCGCGACGTCGCACAAACGAATGTGGCGCTGCGCCATCACCACGCTGAGCTTTTCGGCCATCTCGCGGGTCTTGCCGCGGCGGCGGATTCCCGCCGTGTCCACGAAGCGGAAACGCACACCGTCACGTGTAGCGAGGAAATCGACGGCGTCGCGCGTGGTGCCGGGAATCGGCGTGACGATCGAGCGATCTTCGCCGGCCAGCGCGTTCAGCAGCGTGGACTTTCCCACGTTCGGTTTGCCGATGATGGCCACGCGAATCTCCGGCTCGATCGCGGCATCGGCATCGCCTACAGGAAAATCCGCCGTGACGTCGTCGAGCAGGTTGTCGACGCCGTGTCCGCTTTCCGCGGAAACAAATTGGATTCGCCCGATGCCGAGATTATGCCAGTCGTGCATTTTTTCCGCGGCGCTTGGAGAATCCGCTTTGTTCACGGCGAGAATCAGCGGTTTTCCCGTGCGTTGCAACATGGACGCGAGTTCGCGGTCGGTGCCGGTGATTTCCGAGCGGCCATCGGTGACAAACACCACTTGCGACGCTTCGTCGAGCGCGTGACGCGCCTGCGCGAAGATGTGCGACGGAATCGTATCTTCCTCCTCGCCGGGCAGCAATCCGCCCGTGTCGACCAGACGAAACTGGCGGCCGCGCCACTCCGCCACGCCGTAGTTGCGATCGCGCGTGATACCCGGCTCGTCGCCGACAATCGCTTTGCGCGTTCCGGTGAGGCGATTGAAGAGCGTCGATTTACCGACGTTCGGACGGCCGACAATGGCCACGAGAGGGACCGTGGCGGGAACTGTATCTGAATTCATTGGGAACTTTCATTGTATCCCCGATTCGGATCGCGGGTCCTTGCATCGCCACGGTGATATTCTAAGTTCACTCGTGACCGCTGCACCCCAACAAGACCTTTCCATGCGCGCGTTCTTCGGCCCGGGCGGCGTGTTGTCCCGGTCGCACGCGCATTACGAATTTCGCACGTCGCAGCTTGAGATGGCGCAGGCCGTCGAGGCGGCGTTTCGCGAAAAACGTCACGTGATGGTGGAAGCCGGCACGGGCACGGGAAAGACTCTCGCGTATTTGCTCCCCGCGCTGTTGAGCGGTCGCCGCACCGTTGTCTCCACCGGAACGAAAAACTTGCAGGAACAGCTTTTTCGAAAAGACGTTCCGTTTCTCCTTGAGACACTCGCCGGGCGCGGCATTCGCGACCTGAAAGTTTGCTACATGAAGGGTCGCGCAAACTATCTTTGCCGCCAAAAACTCTACGACTTGCAACTGGCGCCGCACTTGCCGATGGAACTCGATCCGCACGCGGCGCTCTTGCAGAAGATTCGGGCGTGGGACGAATCCACCGAGATGGGCGACCGCGCGGAACTCGCATTTCTTCCTGAAGGCACGCAGAACGACGCGCTATGGCGCGGCATCGACGCACGCCGCGAAACTTGCACCGGTCAAGAGTGCCCGCAATTCGATCGCTGCTTTATCACCGCCATGCATCGCCGCGCCGTGGAATCCGACCTGATCATTGTGAATCACCACCTTCTCTTCGCCGACCTCGCATTGAAACGCACGGGCAATCGCGGCGTGTCGCTCTTGCCGTCATACTCGGCGGTGATTTTCGACGAAGCGCACGAAGTGGAGGAAGTGGCGGGACAATACTTCGGAACGTCGGTCAGCAACTATCGCGTCGACGATTTGGCCAACGATTGCGAGGCGCTCTTTGGCAAAGGCTCGGGATCGCCGGAGCTGCACGCGGCCGTCCGGCGCTTGGAACACAACGCCGAAGTATTTTTCGGCCTGCTCGCGGGACCGGAAGGCCGCGTCGGCTTCACGGAGCGCGAGGAATTTCGCAGCGAGCACGGTGCAAGTTGCGCGAACATGCTGTCGTCGCTTGAAGGATTGCATTCGGCGCTCGCGTCGTTGCCGCCGGCGCCGCCCGAGTCTCGCTCGGCGGTTCGCGAAGAAACTCGGCGTTGTATCGAACGCGCATTGGAACTGCGCGCCGAACTGGAATTCCTCCTCGAAAACAACACGAGCAGTTTTGTCTTCTGGATCGAGCGCCGCGGTCGCGGCGTCTTCCTGCAAGCCACGCCCGTCGACGTCTCCACTCTCCTTGAAGAGCATCTTTTCGCCGACACCGACACCGTGGTGATGACCTCGGCGACACTTTCGGTCGGCGGCTCCATGGATTTTGTGCGCCGCCGCCTGGGACTGCGCTATGCGCGCGACTACGTGCTGGAATCGCCGTTCGATTACGGCTCGCAAGCGATTCTGTACTTGCCGCACGACTTGCCCGATCCACGTCATTCGCGCTTCAGCGATCGCGCATCCGATGAAGTGGTCCGCTTGCTCGAAGCGACTGGCGGCCGCGCCTTCGTGCTCTTCACTAGTTACGCGCAAATGGATTTGGTGTACGCGCAAGTCGCGGGCAGGGTAAAATTTCCCTTGTTGGTGCAGGGGACGGCTCCGAAGACGGCGCTGCTCGACGCGTTTCGTTCGCGGCCCGGCGCAGTGCTGTTCGCTACGTCGAGTTTTTGGCAAGGCGTGGACGTTCCCGGCGAGCAATTGAGTTGCGTGATCGTCGACCGCTTGCCGTTCGCCGTGCCCACCGACCCCATCGTGATGGCGCGATCACGGCGCATCGACGAAGACGGTGGCAACGCGTTTCTGGACTACCAGATTCCCGGCGCGGTGCTGGCGTTGAAGCAAGGTTTCGGCCGGCTGATTCGCGCGCGCACCGATCGCGGCGTGCTGGCGCTGCTCGATCCGCGGATTCGCACCAAGCCTTACGGCGGATTGTTTCTGGAGAGCCTGCCGGGCTATCGCGTCACGTCCGATTTGTTGGAAGTGGAACGTTTCATGAGGAAGGAAGCGAATGTTCGAAGTCACCGTTGAGGAAACTTTCGCCGCCGGACACGCCTTGCGCGGCTACAAAGGCAAGTGCGAGAACCCGCACGGCCACAATTACAAGGTCCGCGTGACGCTGCGCGGATCGCAACTCGATTCCATCGGGCTGCTCTACGATTTCAAGGATGTGAAGCAAGTGATCGCCGCGACCGTCGATCGCCTGGACCATCAATTTATCAACGACATTCCGCCGTTCGACAAAGTAAATCCTTCGGCCGAGAATCTCGCGAAGTATTTCTTCGACGAAAGTGTCCGATTGCTCGCGGAAAAGGCGCCGTCCAATGGCGCCATCGTCAAAGCCGTTACGATTTGGGAGACCGATACAACAACGGCGACGTATTGGCCGGAATAACACAAAATGCAACCGCCGATGGACGCAGATGAACGCCGATAAGAACTTGGGCGCTTGCTTTTATCGGCGTTCATCTGCGTTCATCGGCGGTTGCTTTTTCTTATGCAAGTAACTGAGATCTTCTTTTCGATCCAAGGCGAATCCACCTTCACGGGACGCCCTTGCATTTTTGTGCGCCTGACGGCGTGCAATCTGCGCTGCGTGTGGTGCGATAGCGAGTACACGTTTACGGGCGGCGTAAGAATGTCGCTGGAGGAAGTGCTCGCGAAGGTCGACGCCTATCCGTGCAAGCTGGTCGAGATCACCGGCGGCGAGCCGATGCTTCAGGAAAAAGAAGTGCTTGCGTTGTGCGAGGCATTGCTTGCGCGCGGATGTGAAGTATTGATCGAAACCAGCGGCGAGCGCGATTTGTCGCGCCTGCCGGCGGCGGTGATCAAGGTGATGGACGTAAAGTGTCCTGGGTCGGGCGAGGGTGGTAGTTTCCGCATGTCGAATCTCGGAACGCTGACGCCGCGCGACGAAGTAAAGTTCGTGCTTTCCGATCGCGACGACTACGATTTTGCGCTGGGGTTCCTGCGCGAGCATTCCATGCGCGAAAAAGTTCATGCCGTAAATTTCTCGCCGGTGTTCGGAAAGCTGAATCCGCGCGATCTCGCGGAATGGATGCTCGCCGACGGAATCGACGCGCGCCTGGGAATGCAGATTCACAAATTCATCTGGGATCCCAACGCGAGGGGCGTATGAGCGTGGCGGTCGTTTTGGTCTCAGGCGGCATGGATAGCTGCGTAACCGCGGCGACGGCGGCACGCGACGGCCACGAACTCGCGCTGCTGCATTCGAGCTACGGCCAGCGCACGGAGGCGCGCGAGCGCCGCGCCTTCGAGGAAATTGCGCGTCATTACAACGCGCGTCAATTGTGGCTGGATCAGCGGTATCTCGGCCGCATCGGCGGATCGAGCTTGACCGACGCGTCGATCCCGGTGAGCGAAGCGGACCTTACGTCGACTACGATTCCTACGAGTTACGTGCCGTTCCGCAATGCGCATTTTCTCTCGGCGGCGGTGTCATGGGCCGAGGTGATCGGCGCGCATCGGATTTACATCGGCGCGGTTTTCGCGGACAGCTCGGGATATCCCGATTGCCGGCCGGAATATTACGCGGCGTTCAATGAACTGGTGCGGCGCGGCACGAAGCCCCAGACGCAGATCGAAATTGTCGCGCCGCTGATCGGCATGCATAAAGATGAAATCATCCGCCGCGGAATCGAGTTGGGCGCGCCGCTGGAATTGACGTGGAGTTGTTATCGCTCCAGCGACCGCGCGTGCGGCACCTGCGATAGCTGCGCGTTGCGTTTGCGCGCGTTCGAGCAAGCAGGCGTGAAGGATCCAATTCCCTACGCAGTGTAGAATACTGACTTCGATGCATTTTACTTGCCTAGGTTGCAACGCGACATTTCCGCTGACCGAAAATATCCACACCTGCCCCCGCTGCGGTGGACTTCTCGATGCCTGCTACGACTTCGGTGAGGCAAGCTCGTGGAAGAGTGTTTGGCTCGAACGCCGCAAGTCGCAAGCCGCGGCCGATCGCTCGGGCGTTTTTCGGTTTCGCGAGATTCTACCGTTCCTCAGTGATTTGTCGCTGATCGCGTCGCTCGGCGAAGGCAATACGCCCGTGCTCGATGCGCCCGCCGCGGCAAGATATGCCGGGATCGATCGCGTGCGCTTCAAGCATCAAGGATTCAATCCTACAGGTTCATTCAAGGACAACGGCATGGTCTCGGCGGTCGCGCGCGCGCGACAACTTGGCATGCGGCTCGTAGCATGCGTCTCCACGGGCAACACGTCAGCGTCGATGGCCGCGTACGCCGCAGCCGCGGGATTGCGTCCAGTGGTTTTCGTGCCGCGCGGCGAAATCGCCATGGGGAAATTGGCGCAGGCGCTCGAGTACGGCGCGACGACGCTGCAAGTGGAAGGCAATTTCGACGTGATCCTGAAGCTGGTCTTCTCGCTCGCGCCGTCGCTGGGAATGTATCTGCTGAATTCCGTCAATCCGTTTCGTCTCGAGGGCCAGAAGACGATCATGGTGGAGTTGATGGAGCAGTTGGCGTGGCGCGTGCCCGATTGGATTGTGCTGCCGGGCGGAAACCTGGGCAACGTCTCGGCATTCGGCAAAGGCCTGCGCGAAATGCGCGACCTCGGCCTGATCGCGCGACTGCCACGCCTCGCGGTGATTCAAGCAGAAGGCGCCGCGCCGCTGTACCACATGCTTCGCGACGCGGCCACCGCACTCACGCCCGTCGATCATCCGCAAACGCTCGCGACCGCCATCAAGATTGGTGCGCCGGTATCGTGGCCCAAAGCTGTGCGCGAATTGCGCGCGTCGAACGGAGTGTGCGAAGTCGCCACGGAACAGGAAATCGCCGACGCCAAGGCGACAATCGGTCGTTGCGGTATCGGTTGTGAGCCGGCGTCAGCCGCGACACTCGCGGGAATCCGCAAACTCGCCGCGGCCGGAACGATTCGCGCTGATGATGACGTGGTCGCCGTGCTTACAGGTCACGTACTCAAAGATCCCGAGTACATTTTGAAGTATCACAGCGGAAGCCTAGAGGCGAACGGCGTGCGCCTAACGTCGAAATACGCGAATCAGCCAAAGCCACTGCCCGCCGATCCGGAAGCGTTGCGCAAAGCGCTCGAAGCGACTGCGGCTACCGGTTAATCGCGCGTTATTTTCGCGGCTTCCAATTCTGCGCGAGCAACTCGGCTGACGCGATTTCGCTCGCCGACATCTTGGCGGCGATTTGCTCGCGCAAGTATCGCGCTTGCGCCTCTTGCCCACGCCCCTGGATCGCCAAGCTGAACCACAAGTGCGCTTGCACGAAATCCACGGGCACGCCGGCGCCTTCCACATAAGCTTTTCCCAAATACAGTTGGCCGATTTCGTCGTTCTGCTCAGCGGCTTTGCGAAACCATGACGCCGCTACGGCATCGTCTTTGACGACGCCTTGTCCTTGCGAGTACATCAGGCCGAGGTAGGCTTCCGAACGAGCATCATCCTGCGCCGCAGCTCTCTGGAAAAAGACCAAGGCCTGGTCGAAATCCCGCGCAACGCCGATGCCCCAGTAAAACACTTTACCAACGCTCGCTTGATCGAAGGGCTTATCGCTTGTCGAGGCTGCCGCCATCCAAGCAGAATCATTTGGTTCGCGTCGCGCGTTGACGCCACTGAGCAGACGAAAAGTGATTTCCACCTGCACGTAAACGCGCACGGGCTCACCATCTTTCTTGCCGGGCTTGAATCTCCATTGTTGCAACGCCGCCAATGCGGCCTCGTCCAGCCCCATGCCGACAGGCTTCACGATGGAGGGTTCCTGTATCAACCCGTCGGCGCCCACGATTGCTTTCAGCAATACGGTACCTTCAAAATTGGCCTCGCGCGCTAATTCTGAGAATTCGGGCTCAACGCGATAAATCGGCACCGGCGGTGTTATGCCGCGACCCACGTGGTAGACGTCCGACTGTTGTTGTTGCGTGAATACGAGCAAGCAGAAAAACTGCAAGGCGGGAAGAAACATGCAAACCTCCGGTCGGCCTACCTGCGAGCTTAGCACGGCCGGAGGGCTTCCTACGCCTTGATTAGGTTCAGATACTTCTTCGGTTCCGCGGTGAATCCCGGGAAAATCTGCACCAGCGCATCGTTCTTCTGATGCTTCACGAGGACTTCGCTCAGCACGGTGCGGAAATCCGTGGTCAGCGCGAGATCGCGGCCTTCGTTCAGTTGCTCGGGCGCAAGTCCCGGCCAGCGGCCGTACACTTTGCCGCCTTGCACGCCGCCGCCCATCACAAACATGCAGTTCGCGTGTCCGTGATCCGTTCCGCGATTGCCGTTTTCGCGCGCGGTGCGTCCGAATTCCGACATCGTCACGACCACGATGTCTTCCATGCGATCGCCCATGTCCTTCTGGAACGCCGCTAAACTTTGCGCCATCTCGCGCAACAAATTCGCTAGTTGTCCCTGCGTGTTGCCTTGATTCACGTGCGTGTCCCAGCCGCCGGCGTCGGCGAAAGCCACTTCGAGTCCCACGTCCGCTTTGATCAATTGCGCGATCTGCTGCAGCGCGCGACCGAAGCGCGTGCCCTGGCCGTTGCCCTGGTTCGGATACTCCGCGCCATTCTCCGGCTGATATTTCGTGGGATCGGCTTGCTTCAGCAATCCGATCGCGTCGAACGTTTCGCGTCCCGACTCGCCGAGTTGCTTGTCGACGGTCTGCGCGTAGATCGCTTCGAAGCCGCCCGCGGCTGACGGCGCGCCTTGCACGTTGAACGACCGCAGATCGGGCACCGCGACCGCCGGCGCCTTTCCTTGCAGAGTGCGCGGCAAGCTTTGACCGAGCGCCACGGCGCGAAACGCGGATTCGTTGCCATCGTGCAGTTGGAAGAGGGCGCGATTCAGCCAACCGTCGCGCGTGCTCTTCACGCCGGGCGTGCCGGACTCCATGTAATCCTGCGCGTCGAAGTGCGAACGCGTGGTATCGGGCGATCCCGCGGCGTGCACGATAGCCATTTGCTTTTGCTGGAACAGCGGCAGCACAGACTCCATCGCCGGATGCAATCCAAAAAACCCGTCGAGATCGAGCGCTGCATTCGCGGCGTCACCCAAGCCCGCCGCCGACGGCGCGGGAATCGCCAACGATGGACGCAGCGAGTAATAATTCGCGTCGCCGTACGGCACAACGATATTCAGTCCGTCGGCCGCGCCCCGCTGGAAGAGCACGACGAGAATTTTCCGTTTTCCGCTCGTCGAGGGAGACGCGGCCACCGCGCGCGTGAGAAAAGCGGGTAGCGCGCTGAAGCCCATCAGGGCCAGTCCGCCGTTTTTAAGTAAGGCACGCCGTGAAAAATTCATGACTTCTCCTATTTGTCGCTCCTGTTTACCGACGCTGAAATTCGGGCGATCCCAAAACCAATCCCGCCACGTTCACGGGCTGATTCGCTTCCTGCGACGCCGCGAGTTGTTTCTCGATCCCCTTGCGAGTCTCCGCGGAAAGCTGTCCGTTCAGAAAAACTTTCACGGCGCTCGAAAGTTGACCCGGATCGCCGAGCACCGTATTCAAATCCACTTTGATGCCGCGCAAACGATTCGAGGTGAGCGCCAGCGCGAAATTCATGCGATTCAACAGAGCGCCCGTGTTGACCCAAGCGTCGGCGGTATCGGAATATCCCGTCGGCGGCTGGCAGCGATAGAGCGGCTCGCCGATGCGATCGGTCCATTGCACGAGCGGCAGCGGCAGTTCCATCTGCGCGTCGGTGGCGCGAGCGGCGCTCGCGACCAGTTCAAACGGCTTCTTGATCTTCGCGCGATAGGTGTCCTTCGACCAAAACTCCGGCGACCAGATCATGGTGCGCATCACTTGGCGAAGATCGCCGTCGGTCTTCAAGAACGTGTCGGCCATGCGCTCGACCAGGGCCGGGGGCGGGTTATCAGTGACAAAACGTTGCGCGAGTTTCTTCGAGATGAAATGCGCGGTCGATGGATGGCGCGCCAGCATGTCGAGCACTTCTTCGCCGTCGCGCTCGCCGCCCGCGTCGATTTTCTGTCCCAGAACCATCTTCGCCTCGGGATCGTGCTGGCGCGGCTGGAACAGGAATTCAGGATCTTGCCGCGGCGTCTTGATGGTCCAGCCGGTGAAGCAGCGCGCCACTTCCGTGACGTCTTTCTGCGTGTACCCGCCGTCGACGCCGAGCGTGTGCAGCTCCATCAACTCGCGCGCGTAGTTTTCGTTCAGCCCGCGCTTGGGTCGATTCGCCAGTTGTTGCTGCTGCTCCGGCGACATCCGCGCGGCGATGCGGCGCATCTGTGCTTCGTTGCGCTCACCCATCTTCGGATCGACACTCTGGAAATTATCGAGATAAAACAACATCGCGGGATCGTGCGCTGTGGCGCCCAATAGGTCGCGGAAATGCCCGAGAACGCGCGGCCGAATCGTTTTGTTTTCGTAATTTGTCAGGAGGTAGCGGTCTTCACCCTTCGCCGCAAAGACGTTAAAGTGGTTGAACCAGAAATCGGTGAGCTGCTCCTCGAGTTGCTTTTCGCTATAGATGGCGCGCGTCAACTTGGCGAGCGACAATTCCGCGACGATGCGCTGCGGACCCATTTGATTCAACGCCATTCCTTGCGCCTGCGTGGGGTCGGTCATGGCCGTCTCGCGCATTTGCGCTTGCTGCTGCGCGCGTTGCGCTTCCATGCGCGCCTTGTATTCTTCCGGCGAAATGCCCAAGCGTTTCGCCTCTTGATTCGGTTGCGGATACTCGCGCATCAATTCGCCGGACGAACGCGCCAGCGTCGCGTAATGCTTCAGCTTCGCATCCATCGCGCTGTTTTCGATTTGCGCGGGATTCAATTGCTCGTTGACGTAATTCTCGATGCCCATCACCGTGACGCGCTCCACGTCGCCGGGACGCGGTCCGTAACCCAGCCGATTCAGCAAATGCATCACCGCTTCGTCGCGCGTGAGTTCCGCAGTGGCGATCTCGTCGAGAGTTTTCGGTGCGGCCGGCGCGATTTGCGCGGGCGCGGGATTGGCTTTGCGTTGCGGCTTTGACTTGGCTTGGGGTTGCGCTTGCGGAAACGCGGGAAAAACCAGCGCGACCGTCAACAAGGCGGTCAGAAGGGCGCGTAAACGAATCTGCATTGCGAAAGGCTCCTTACGTACTAGTATACGTTTGATATAAACACCAGGTTAGCAACTGTGTTGCGGTCGATTGGTCCTAGTGCTTCGCGTTTCAGTTCTTCGCCGGCACTTTTCGGCGCAACTCATCGAAGAAATTGAGCAAGAACGTTACGTGCGTGATCGGCTTCTGCTCTTCTTTTTCTTCCACCGCCAGAAAAGTTGCGACGCGCTTGCCGTCCGGCGACAAATCGTAGGAGGGGAATCCGCTGTCGTCGCGCAATCGCACCGAGGTCCACACGCGCGGCGGCGCCGCGGTGAAGGTGTCGCCTTTGGCCGTGTAACTCACCACCTGCAACCCTTCGCCCGGCGTGCGGAACACCAACTCGTGACCGTTGCGCGACCACAGTGGGAATCGCCCGCCGCCGGTTGACACCTGGATTTTCGGCCCCGGCCCGGGGAAGGGCCGCACGTACACTTCGTACGTTCCCGATTCGCTCGAAGCATACGCGAGCCAGTGGCCGTCGGGCGAAAACGCCGGCGCCGTTTTGCTGATCGGCGTGGGCAAGAACAGTTCCGGTGTGCCGAGTTTCAGATGCGCGGCATCGCCTTCCACCGGCGCGATCCAAATATCTTGCGGACCATTTCCGCTGCTGCGCTGAAACGCCAGGCGCTTGCCGTCGGGCGAAAAGGAAAACGGCGTTTCCTGCGATTTTCCGTCGGTCAGGCGTTCGGCGGGACTCGATCCGTCGGCGCGAACCCAATACATCCCGGGACTCTTGTCGTCCACCGAGCGGAATACGATGTTTTGTCCGTCGGGCGTCCATACGGGACAGCGATTCGATCCGCCACGCGATGTCAGGCGCGAAGGAGTCCCGCGATCGAGATCCTTCACCCAAATATCGTCCTGCTGTCCGCTGTTCATCGAGAACGCCAGACGTTTTCCGTCCGGCGAAAAGCGCGGCGTGAAGCAGAGTCCGCTGGGCGCGTAGAGCAGCGAACGAGCGCCGGCGCTATCGAGCCATGCGATCGGCGATCGCGCGTTCGATCCGCGACCCGCGACGTAAACGAACATGCCGTTGCGCGAAAACGCAAAGTCGCCGCCGGACGTCGAGTTGCTCGAAACGTCTTCGAGAATCGCGGCCGGTTGTCCGGTGACTTCCAAGCGATTCACATCAAATGGGGACGCGAAAAGCGTTGTGTCGTGGAGATACACCAAATGTCCGCTGGGCAAAACCTGCCCGAAAAATCCGCCTCTCACGAGAACTTTGCGTTGACCCGTGGCGAGGGTCAGCGCTTCAACGTTCGCGTCGTTGTAAACGCCGGTGGAACTGTGCGACGTGAAGACCACGGCCTTGCTGCCGGGTAAAACTTGCGGCCAGCGGTGTGTGCGCTCCCCGGCGACGAGTTTTGTGAGTGGTTGCAGGGAACCGCCGCTGGAACTCACGCGAGAGAGCGGCGCGCTCGATCCCGGCGAGAGCACGATGCCTCCGTCGTCGCCCCAATTCGCACCGCGAACGCCGTTGACGTCGCAAATTGTTTCGATCGCGCCGTCGTTCACGTTGATCTTTTTCAATTTCCCCTGCGCGAAGAACGCGATCCATTCGCCGTCAGGAGAAAAGAACGGCGTGTGCGCGCCTTCGGTGTTGTTCAACGGCGTGATGGCGCTTTGATGCAGGAAGCGCGTGCCCAATCGCGGCTCGCCGTCAGGACCTTGAAAGATCACGGCCAATCGTGTGCCGTCGGGCGAAAGCGCCAACACGCCGTTGTTGTTAGAGCGCGCCAACACGGCGTCGGTGCCAACTTCCACGCTAAAACGCAACAAGGGAGCCGGGCCAGCAAGTCGCGTGGCGCGCCACGCGATCATCGCGGCGACGGCAAGCGCGACGGCCAGCACTCCCGTCGTGATCCAGGCGGCAGCACCCGAAAAGGGCAGTTTGCGTTTCGGCGGCACTCCGCCGGAAAACGCCGTCGCGTCATCCGGCGATTCCAGCGCGATGCGCGCTTCACCGATCGCTTGCAGCCGCCGCTTCGGATCGCGAATCAAACAGCGCTCGATCAGCCGGACCACGCGCAGCGGCGTTTCCACTGGCAAGAGTGTCAAGCGCGTCAAGTTGAGATCACTCCTCAGCACCGCGGCGAGCGCCTCGGCCGCGCTCGGCTCGTCGATGAGTTGCTTGCCGGTGAGCATTTCGAAGAGCACAGCGCCGAACGCCCAAATGTCCGCGCGACGGTCCACGGGCTCGCCGCGCGCTTGCTCCGGCGACATGTAGCCGGCGGTGCCGAGGATCGCGCCACGCAAGGTGGCCACGGCGCTGATCGAAGAACTCTGCGGCGAATCGGAAGAATCTTGCGCCAGCGCCTTGGCGAGTCCAAAATCGAGAACTTTGATTTGTCCCTCGGGCGTGACCTTGATATTGGCCGGCTTTAAGTCGCGATGGACGATGCCTTTGTCATGCGCGTACTCGAGAGCTTCGGCGATTTGTCGCGCCAGCGGCAGCGCCGTCTCGAGCGGAAGCGGACCGCACAGGTCGGGGCCGGGCACGTACTCCATCACCAAGGCATTCTCTGGTCTGGCCGCGTCGCTCCCGCGCCGCTCTTCGATGCCGTAAATCTGCGCGATATTCGGATGATTCAGTTGCGCCAGCGTTTGCGCTTCGCGTTCAAAACGCTTCAAGCGTTCTTCGTCGTCCGCCAAATGGCCGGGCAAGACTTTCAGCGCGACGTCGCGATGCAATTTCGTGTCGCGGCCGCGATAAACCTCACCCATGCCGCCCGCGCCGATGGGCCCGATCACTTCGTAGGAACCGAGTTTGTCTCCGGCTTGCATCCTGCGCGCTTAGTCGAACCATCCGCTGCGATAGGCGATCCACCAACTGAGAACGAAGATCGGCAGAGTGAAAAGAAGTCCCCAGATGAGCGGCAAACAAAGGTCCGCCACCGTCGAGAGGACAAAGAAGATGACCCACATCATTTTCTTCTGCATCGATGCTCCCAAAGCATTCTCGCATTTTTCGCGAAGCACCGCGTTGTAGAATCGCAACTGTCATGGCGCCCCGAGCACGCGTTGAAAGCCGATTGCCGCAAGTACGTAAGAGCCGCGGGATTTCCGCCGCCGATTTGGCGCGACGCGTCGGCGTGAGCCGCCAGACGGTCTACGCGATCGAAGCGGGAACGTATGTGCCGAACACCGAAGTCGCGCTGCGCCTTTCACGCGAGTTGGAAGTATCGGTTGACGATTTGTTCGCGCTGCCCCTGGCGTCGCCGGGTGTTTTGGAACCGCTGAACGGCGAAGTGCTCGGCGCTGTCCCTTCCGAAGGCCAAGCCGTGCGCGTTTGCCGCGTCGACGGAAAATGGGTGGGCGTTCCGGTGAGCGCGTCGCCGTATTATTTGCCGGAAGCCGACGGAATCGTGAAGCGCCGCGCGGGCGGCCGGATCAAACGCACGGGCGGTCTCGATTCCGGGCGCGGAAAATCCGGCGCTGAACTCATGGTGTTCGCGAAAAACGAAGCGGCGCGCCGGCGATTGCTGCTCGCCGGATGCGATCCCGCGGCGAATCTGCTCACGCGCATGGTGGAAAAAGATACCGGCGTCGAGATTGTCACGGCCGCCGCATCGAGCCGTTTGTCGCTCACTTGGCTGAAGGAAGGAAAAGTTCACATCGCAGGATCGCACCTGGAAGATCCCAAGACCGGCGAGTTCAATCTGCCGTTCGTGCGTCGCGAATTTCCCTCGGGCGAAACGATTGTGTTGACCTTCGCGCGCTGGGAAGAAGGATTGCTCACGGCGCCGGGAAATCCCAAGCGTTTGCGCGCCGTTGAGGATCTGGCGCGCAAGAACGTCCGCTTCATGAATCGCGAGGAAGGCTCGGGAGCGCGTGCGCTGCTCGACCGATTGCTCGCCAAAGTTGGAATGAGCGATCGTAACGTCCGCGGCTACGAGCAAGTTGCGTTCGGACATTTGGCCGCGGCGTACGGCGTGCTCTCGGGAGCCGCCGACGCGTGTTTGGCCACGCGATCCGCCGCGCAAATCTTTGGACTCCACTTCATTCCGTTGCGCAGCGAGCGTTACGACTTTGTGATGCGCCGCCGCGTGGCCGAACTTCCCGCCGTGCGGGCGTTTCTCGACGTGCTGCAGCGCGCGACACTCAGGCGAAAGCTTGAAGTGCTCGCGGGATACGATACGTCGCAGATGGGACGCGTCGTCGGGTAATTCAACCACAAAGACACAAAGGGCACAAAGAAGAGCACCTGTCACCAAGTCTACGCTTGCTCTGAAGTGTCCTTGATATACTACATCTATACTTAAACAAGACATAAGGTCACCTGCATGCGCCGACTCGTCGCCGTTCTGCTGTTCGCTCTGCCTGCGTTCGCGCAGGTTTCCGCCGTGCTTTCCGGAACGGTCACCGATCCTTCGGGCGGCGTGCTGGGTTTCGCTACCGTCACCGCGCGCAGCGTCGATACGGGCGCGACGCGCGAGACGACTACGGACGCAGCAGGACGCTATCTCTTTACGTCGTTGCCCATCGGCCCTTACGAGCTTCGCGTGTCGAAGAACGGTTTCGACCCCGCGCTGCGCACCGGCGTGAATCTCACCGTCGGCGAGAACGCCACGATCGATTTCGCGCTGAAAATCGGTGGCGTGCTGGAACTCATCACGGTGAACGGCGACGCTCCGCTCGTCAGCGTCACCACCGTCGATGGCGGCGGCTTGGTCACCGAAACGGCGATCAAAGAGCTTCCCCTGAACGGCCGCAGTTTCGATTTGCTCATGACACTGCAACCGTCGGTGGTGAATTTCACATGGGAGAAAACGGGCGGCGTGGGCGTGTCGAATTCCACGGTCGGCAACAATTTTGCCGTGGCCGGCAATCGCCCGCAGCAAAATATTTTCCTGCTGAACGGCGTGGAGCTCTCAGGCGCAGCGGAAAACAACATGCAACCGGGCGGCACGAGTCAGCAACTTCTCGGCGTGGATGCCGTCCGCGAATTCACGCTGCTCGCCGATTCCTACGGCGCGGAATTCGGCAAGCGGCCGGGCGGACAAGTGCTGATCGTCACGCAGTCGGGAACGAATCAGTTGCACGGATCGGTGTACGAGTTTCTACGCAACAACGCGCTCGACGCCGCGAGCTTCTTCGATCCCGGTTCCGCGCCCGGATTCCAGCGCAATCAGTTCGGCGCGGCGCTCGGAGGACCGATCAGGAAAAATCAAACGTTCCTTTTCGCGAATTACGAAGGATTCCGGCAGCACTTGCACCAAACGGGCGTGGACTTGGTGCCTGATAACGACGCGCGTGCCGGAAACCTGCCGTGCAAGCTGGTGAGTCCAACGCCGGCTGTGTGTCCGGCGTCGGGACTGGTCTTCGTTGGTGTCTCGCCGCTCATTAACGCGTGGCCTACGCCCACGCCCGGCGCGCCGGATTTCGGTGGAATCTCGGAAGCGTTCAACAATCCGCTGCAAACCATTCGCGAGGACTTCGGAACGGTGCGGCTCGATCACATCTTTTCTACGAAAGATACCCTGAACGCGATATACACCATCGACGACAGCAACGATTTCACGCCGACCAGCACGAACGCCTACGCCGCCGATGCGGAAAGCTTGCGCGAACAAGTGGCGACGATCGAGCATACGCATGTTTTCGGATCCGCCGTGAATGTGGCGCGCGCCGGCTTTTCGCGCGCGGGATATTTTTTCACCGGCGAGCCGACGCCCGGCACGCCGGCCGCCCAACTCCCGGGATTTCTTGCGGGAAAGCCGCTGGGCGCGTTGGTGGTTGGCGGAAGCGCGGCGTCGAATCCAACGGCACAGTTGGGTCTCGCGGGGAGCAACAACGGAAGCAATCTGTACATCGCGCGGAACCTGTTCACGTACGAGGATCGCGTTTCGATCACCAAGGGACGCCATCAAGTGACGCTCGGCGCCTGGTTGCAACGCCTGCGATCGAACGAACGGATCGCGCTCAGCCAATACGGTCAAGCGACATTCACGAGTTTGCAGACGTTTCTGCAGGGAACTCTCGGCAGCTTGCTGTACGATCCCGCGCCGACGCCGCTCGGTTGGCGCGCGTGGTTCGGAGCGTTTTATGCGAGCGACACGATTCGCTTGACGCCGCGGCTCACCGCGACTGGCGGATTCCGCGACGAGTTCACCACCGGCTGGAGCGAAGCGTTTGGACGCGCGGCCACGTATACGTTTCCCGGCCGCGTGATTTCCTCGCAGCCCAATGTGGGAGGCAACGCGATCATCACGAACAACGGAAAATTCCTGCCGCAGCCGCGCCTGGGACTCGCGTGGCGGCCGTTCGCGTGGAAGCACGCGACGGTGGTGCGCGCCGCGTTCGGGATGTATAACGACTTGCAAGACGCGCTCGGCTATCGCACCGATCAAAACGCGCCGTTCAATCCCACGTACACGCTGCCGAACATTTCGCTGTCCAGTCTGCCGATTAATCCAGCAGCGCCCGTTCCTTCAGCGGCGCGACTCGTGCCCGGCGGCGTGCAGCCCGATTTGAAAACGCCGACGCTCGTTTCGTGGTCGCTGCGGATTCAGCAGCAAATCACGCCGAACACCGCGCTGACCGTCGGATATTTGGGATCGCACGGCTATCACGAAATTCTTGGCATCGACGCGAACGAACCGTTCCCGGTGGTGTGTCCTGCCGCGCCGTGTCCCGCGGTGTATCCATCGACCTTCCCCGCGGGAATCGCCGGAACGCCGGTTCCTCCCGGAACCTACTACGTTCCCACCGCGACAAAACCGAACGCCGCGATCGCCAACACGTGGACGTATTTTTCCGAAGCCGATAGTTCCTACAACGCGCTGCAAGTGGACGTGAACCATCGCTTCAGCCGGAATTTCGCGCTGCGCGGCGTTTACACGTGGTCGAAGGCGATCGATGATGGCGACTCGCTGAACGCGACGACCTCGGGCGGCGAGCCGGCGCTGGCGTCGAATCCTTTCAACCTGCGCGCCGATCGCGGACTCGCCAACTACGACGTGCGCCACGTCGCGTCGATCAATGGAACTTACGAGTTGCCCTTCGGGCGTAACGCCACGGGCGTCGAGAAAATGCTGGCCGCCGGATGGACCGTCAACACCATAGTCGCGCTGCAAGGCGGCTTCCCGTTCACGCCGCAACTCAGCTACAATCCGTCGAACAACGGCGACACGCGAAATCCGGTGCGGCCGTTTGTGAATCCCAACTTTTCGGGTCCGCTGATTCTGGGCAACGTGAATCAGTGGTTCAATCCCGCGGCGTTTCTCGCACCGCCGAACAACAGCGGATTCTACGGCAATCTGGGACGCGACACGCTCATCGGTCCGGGACTCGCGACGTGGGATTTGTCGTTCCTAAAAGACTTGCACGTTCGCGAAGGATTGCGCCTGCAATTCCGCGCGGAGTTGTTCAACATTTTGAATCGCGCGAATTTTAACACGCCGAACGCCGTGACGTTCACGCCGACCGGCGTGTCGCCCACCGCGGGCGTGATCACCGCGACGTCGACCACGTCGCGCCAAGTGCAGTTGGGATTGAAGTTGTTGTGGTAATACAATCGTCAGGATGAAACTGACGCGTAGACTCTTCGCCGCTACCCTATTCGCCACCTTCGCGGTCGCACCGTTTTCACTTCAGGCGCAAACCGACCATGTGCAATCCGATATCGACCCGCTGGTCTCGGCGACGGTCGAGCGAGCCCGCAAGGAATTCAACGTGCCCGGCATGGCTGTCGCGATCGTCAAGGACGGCCATGTCGTCCTTGCCAAGGGATACGGCGTGCGCAAGCTTGGCGATTCCGCGCCGGTCACGGCCGATACGCTGTTCGGCATCGCCTCCAACAGCAAGGCGTTCACGTCGGCGGCCATCGCCCTGCTGATCGACGAACACAAGCTCGCGTGGAACGATCGCGTGGTGGACAAGCTGCCGGAATTCGCGATGAGCGACGCCTATGTGACGCGCGAAATGCGCATCCGCGACCTGCTTTGTCACCGCAGCGGATTAGGATTGGGCGCGGGCGACTTGATGTTTTTCCCGCGCAGCGACCTGACCGCCGATCAAATCATCTACCGCCTGCGCTTTATCCCGTTGGCCACCAGTTTCCGCAGCGAGTACGCGTACGACAACATCTTGTACACCGTGGCGGGCGCGGTGATCCAGCGCGTGTCCGGCCGCACGTGGCAGCAATTCATGCGCGAGCGTTTTTTCGAGCCGCTGGAGATGAAATCGACGCGCCCGAGCATCAACGATGTCACCGCGCGCCAGGACGTAGCGTATCCGCACGTGCACGTGAATGACGCACTCACCGCGCTGCCCCTCGACACGCTGGCGCTCGACAACAGCGCGCCGGCCGGCGCCATTGTGTCGTCGGTGAACGACATGTCGAAGTGGGTCGCCACGCTCTTGCGCAGCGGCCGGCTGCCCGATGGAAAAACACTGATCAGCAGCGCGCAGATGCGCGAGCTTTGGCGGCCGGCCACGATTCTTCCCAACGGCGTGCCGCCACCGGCGCTGACGGAAGGGAAAACCAACTTCTCGTCTTACGCCATGGGTGAGCAGGTGCGCGAGTATCGCGGCGAGTTGATGATCACGCACACCGGCGGTCTGCTCGGGATGGTCACGCAGGTGTCGATGCTGCCCGAGAAAAATATCGGCGTGATTGTGTTCACGAATCAGATGGTGGGCGCGGCGTTCGATTCCGTATCACGAACCATTTTCGATCACTACCTTCTTGATCAGGATCACGGAGCCCCGTCGAAGGATTGGATCGGCGCTTACGCCGGCATGCTGAAGACGAACGCGTCGAACGCGTCCTCCGTTGTGGAACAGGCGTTCCAGAAGCGCAACGCGCAGTCCAAGTCTTCACTGGCGCTGGAGTCGTACGCCGGACGCTATCGCGATCCCTGGTATGGCGATGTGCTGATCGAGGCACGCGACGGAAAGCTGGCCATTCGTTTCACGCACAATCCCGCGCTCACGGGCACGCTGGAACATTTTCAATACGACACGTTTGTGGCCCGCTGGAAAGACCGCTCGCTCGACGCCGACGCCTACGTGACGTTCTCGCTAAATCCCGCCGGCACGATCGCCGAAGTAAAGATGAAAGCGGTGTCGCCGACAACTGACTTCAGTTTTGATTTTCACGATCTCGCGTTGAAGCCCGCAGCCGCGTCGAGTCCCGCGTGGTGACAGATCGACAAGTTAGTGCACGGCGATCGTGCCCGCGTTACTCGCGACGCCGTTTTGCGAAATGATCACAGGCGCGGCGGTGTTCGTGCCCAATCCCGACGGAACGACGGCGTTCACTTGGTACAAACCAACGAATCCTGGCGCGACCCCCGCATATTGAATCGCGGCCGATGCGCCGCCGATGGTGACCGTAGGCTGAACGACGGCGAGTCCTGATGCCGGCGGCTGACCTGTCGCCGCTGCCGGCGTAACCGCGCCGAGTCCCGTGGCGAAAATCACGATCACGTCGCCGCCGACGGCGGGATGCGTCGCGTCGATCAATTGATTCGCGACGTTCAGGATCGCGCCTTGCGTTCCGTTCGTGGTGAAGATTCCAGGATGCGCCGCGCCGACAATAATCAGCTCGGGCACCGCTTCGAGTTCGGGGCCCGAAGCCGGAATCGCGCGCGCCACAACTTGCGATTGCGTTCCCGGCATCAGTTCCACGGGAATCTGCGCATTCACTTGTCCGGTGCTCGAGAAAAACAGGGGCGCGTCGATGCCGCCGATCGTGAGTGTGATATTCGCAAGCGTCGTGGGCAGCGGGAACGTCGACGCGTTCGTATTCGCCGTGCCGAGATTCGTCCCGAACACCGACACGATGCTCCCCGGTGCGAGATCCGCGCCCGGCGCGAAGCTCGCCGCGTTCACCACGCCGCCCGTTCCGACCACCGGCGGCGGCGCGGTGTTCGCACCAACGCTTCCGGTCAGCACGAGGACCGCGGGTGTGAGCGATCCGGAGCTCGCGCGCACGGTCACGGTGGTCGCTAGAGCGTTGCTGGGTTTCCATGTCGCAGAGTATAAGCCGTTGCCGAGCGATGGCAACGACAACGCGGGGTCGCCGTTCGAAAACGTCGCGACAATGGTCGCACCACTGCTCGCGTTTCCGCAATCGTCGCTTAAATATGCTTCGAGATTCACGGGCCATCCCACGGGCGACGAAAAACTGTTGGCCAGTTGGCGCATCGCGAGCACCAGTTTCGACGGCGTGCAGTTGGCGGCGGCTGCACCGCGAAAACCTTCGGCGGCGGCGCCGGAGCTCGCCGGAACGACCAGGCTTACGGCGACATCTTGCGACGGCGAGCCATTCGAAGGAACAATCGTGACCGTTCCGGTGTACAAGCCCGCCGCGAGTCCCGTGGCATTGGCCGTTACCGTGATCGCGCCATTCGCAATGCCGGATGCGTCGGCGCTCAGCCAGTTTCCACCCGATTGCGTGGTGACCGCGGCGGTCGCGGCGACCAAGGGAGCCGATCCCGTATCGAACGCGACCAACTGCGCGGAAGGCGCGCCGGCCGCACCCGAGAAGATCAAAGCCTGCGGATAAATCCGTAGCGGCGAGGGCGATCCTGAAGGGAGCACATTCAGCACGGTGCTGATGAACTGCGGCGAGTTCGCCGCCGGTGGATTCCCATTGTTATTGGCGGACACCCGGATCAATCCGTAATAGCTGCCGGGCACAAGTCCCGTGGTGTTCGCCTGCACGGTGAGAACGTCGTAGGTTCCTGCGCCGACAATGTCCGCCGCGTTGTTGGGCGAAACAATCAAGCCCGTGCCTCGCACGACAGTGCCCTGCCATGCCATCGTGCCCGTTCCCGCATTCGCGATATACACTTTCTGCGTTGGCGAGTACGTTGCGCCGGCCAGCGCGTTCAACACAAGTCCCGTTTGACCGACAATCATCACCGCGGCCGACGGAGGAACAAGCAACTCCACGGAAATCGTGATCCCGCCGCCGTTGATGCTGATCGTTCCCATGTAAACGCCCGTGGCCAGACCCGTCGCGTTGACGGAAACGGTCAACGGTGTCGACCCGAACGCCCCGACGCTGCCGGACGCCGGTGAAACGCTCAGCCAATTTCCGCCGTTCACCGTGCCGGCCAATGCGGTATAGCCCAATGACGTGCCACTTGAATTTGAAATCGCGACGATCTGCGGCGCGCTTCCCGCCTGCAACTTCAGCGTCGCCGGCGCAGTCAATGGACCGACCGGGGTCGCCAGCCACGATCCAGGATTCGATTGGTTTTGCGCGACGACGGCACCATTGCGCTCGTAGCCCTCGTCAAACGGACCATTCGGACAACTGTTGAAAAATGTCGTGATGCCACTGCACGTGAACATCGCGTAGTTGTTCGGAGCCGCAACGTTTTGGACCAGGGTGACATCCCACGCGGTGATTTTCCCAGCGGAATCGGTACTGACGACAATTCGAGTTTCAAACGACGCCGCCGTGGACGGATCCAGCCTGTTCACGCCGTCGGTGAACGCGAAGTTCGTAACCGACGCCGTGATGTTGGCGGCATTCAGATTCGCCGCCAGCGTGGGCGCGGTGAAGTAACCCGTGACGAAGTTCGAGGTCGTGTACGGCGATTGAGCGCTCGTGAACGGGTTCCCTCGATAGCTGTAGATGGTCGACGAGGACGGCGGTGCGCTCGCCGCGGTGACCGTGAGCGACACATTTACTGTCGTTGATTGAATGGTGACAGTTCCTTGATACGTTCCCGGCGCCAGACTCGCCGCGTTCGCGATCACCGTGATCGATGCGGGCGTGATTCCCGCACCCGGCGACGCGCTCAGCCACGTGCCTCCCGATGTTGTCGCGGCCGTCGCCTGAAAAGATGCTCCCGTAGGATTGCTCGTCACCTGCAATATCGAAGTAGCAACCGAGCCTTGTTGCACGGTCAGCGTCAAGGTGGCCGGTGCGACGGAAATCACCGGCACGACGGCCGCCGGAGTGATTTTGCGCACGCGATAACTCCCGTCGGAAATGTAAATGTTCCCGGCCGCATCGAGGGTCACGAAGTAACAACCGATCTGAGCGTTGAGCGGCGAACCTCCGTCGCCGGTGGTGCCGGGGGTGCCGGTGCCCGCAACACGGCTGATGATTCCTTGCGGATTGATCTTGCGCAGCGCGCCGGCAACGCAGACGTACAAGTTGCCTGCGGAATCGAATGTCATTCCGAGGGGCACCGAAAGTGTCGCCGAAGAGGCCGGACCACCGTCGCCATTCAATCCCGACGCGCCCGTACCGGCAAAAGTGGTGATCGTGCCATTCGAGACTTTGCGGATTCGGTTGTTCGAAGCATCGGAAATGTACAGCGAACCGGCGGCGTCCACCGCAAGACCGAACGGAAAAAGGCCCGCGCTCGTGGCCGGTCCTCCGTCGCCGGAGAAAGTTGTGGAGCCGTTGCCCGCGACGGTCGAGATTGTGCCGGCGGCGGTCACCTGGCGAACTCGGCGATTGTTGAAATCGGTGACGTAGAAACCGCTCTTGCCGTCGGGTATCACGGCGTAAGGAGTGGCCCATTGCGCGGATATCGCCGGGCCGCCGTCGCCCGCGAATCCGCCCGTGCCGCTGCCCGCGATGGTCGAAACGATTCCGTTTCCGATCTTGCGCAGTTTGTCGCCGTTCGCGTCCGACACGTACAACGCACCCGAGGAATCGAAAGTGAGGCCGGAGGGCACACCGAATTGCGCGTTCCCGGCCGCGCCGCCATCGCCGGTTTCGAATCCGCCGCCGGTTCCGGCGAACGTTGAGATGTTGCCGCTGGTGTCGATCTTGCGAATGCGGTTGTTCGTGCTATCGGCAACGTAAACATTGCCCGCGGCGTCGGTGGCGAGTTGTCGCGCGCCATTCAGCAGCGCTGATGTCGCAGGATTGCCGTCGCCGCCGAAACGGTAGTTGCCTCCCGCATATGTCGAGATAGTGCCGTTCGACACTTTGCGAATGCGGTAATTATTTTGGTCGGCGATGTAGAGGTTGCCGGACGAATCGATGGCCACGTCTTCCGGATTACCAAGATACGCCGCGGTGGCCGCGCCGCCGTCGCCCGCGTATCCGCCGAAGAACGTCACGCCGCTCTGGGTGGCGCCCGCGACGGTGGTAATCACGCCGGTGGTCGCGTTCACCATGCGAATCCGGGAAAGGGAGTAGTCGGCGATATAAAGGTTGCCCGAGGCGTCCAGCGCGATTCCTTCGGGAAGGCTGAAAGTCGCGGCCGTGGCCGGGCCGCCATCGCCGGAAAAACCGCTCGCGCCCGTTCCGGCGTACGTGCTGATGGTCCCGCCCTCCTTGAATCGCCGAATGCGATTGCTGCCGCGCTCGGAAACGTAGATGAAGCCGGTCGCCGGATCGAATGCCAAGCCGTCGATGGTCGCTATGGTCGCCGAAGTGGCCGGTCCGCCGTCGCCGGTGTCGCCGCTCCCGCCGGTCCCGGCGATTGTGGTGATCGTGCCGCCCGGAGTAATTTTGCGGATGCGACGATTCCCCTCATCGCCGATGTAGACGTTGCCCGCCGGATCAAGCGCCAGCGAATACGGCACGCTGATCTTGGCTTGCGTGGCGGGCCCGCCGTCGCCGGAGAATCCGGATGTACCGGTGCCGGCGATCGTCGTGATGATCCCGTTCGAGATTTTGCGGATGCGGTAGTTAAAGGAGTCCGCTATATAAAGGTTGCCGGCCGCGTCGACGCGAATCGATTCGGGCTGGTTGACTTGCGCTTGCGTCGCGGGACCGCCATCGCCGGAGTATCCCGCCGTGCCTGTGCCGGCGACAACGGAGATGTTGCCGCCGGGAGAAACCGCGAAGATCACGTTGGACGTAAAATCGACCCCGTAGACGGTCCCATCCGGTCCTACCGCAACCGAGTACACTATGCCGACCGGCGCATTCGTGGCCGCTCCGGAAAACGCGCGGTAAACGGGATCAGTCCCGGCGAGTGTGGTGATGATTTGCGCCGAGGCCGGCGCGTAAAGCGTCAGGCACAGAAGCGCCGCCGCGAGACTTGCGCGTAAAAAAATACGTGCAGGCATTTGGCACCTCAAAAACGAAATCTTAATCCTGAAAGAAGCGGAAGAACAGCGCTACTGTATCAAAGTATCGGAGCGCCGATATAAGGATGAATGGCCGGTGACACATGATGCGTGATGAATGGCGACTCCTAGGCTATGGGCTGCTGGCCGCGGCACTCATGGCCGGCGTTCTCGGCGCATCCTTCGCCCTCGACAATGTGCCGGCACAGTGGATCGGCGCGGCGATCGCCGGCGCGGCGGTCTTGGCGGTCTACCTGATTGCTAGGCGCAGGGAAGCGCCTGCTTGGCGGCGAGCATGGAACAGCGTGGACGACCCCGGCGCCCTGAATCGCTTCGCAACGGCCCGCGCGGCCAAGGATTATCTGGCCGATCGAATTGTTGAGGAAGCCAATCGTCGTCAGGAATCCATTTCGGACCTCGAACGCCGGATGCTCTATTTCACGGAAGAAGATGGCGATCCATCAATGCTGGATTTGAACGATGAGTTTGAACGCCAATACGACATGGACCAGTATGAAGCGAAAATCTCCCGGCTAATTAAGAGCGGTCTCGACCGCACATACCGGGAAAACAAGGACGAACTCGGTGTCTGGTACGATGCGATCTCAACGTTGGCGGCAGGGGATCACTATCTGTCCGTGATGACATCGATGGCCGGCGCGTCGCCTCGCGGGGCCGACGAGTTTGCGTCGTTGAGCCTCAAGGATTTCTTGCCACGGGACGCCGAAGACTGGCGCTGGACTCTGGGTATGATTGTCGCGGCAGCGACGCTGTTCTGTTTGTTGAAGCTTTGGACGCACCGGCTGCTTCATTGATCCCGGCTCGTCCTTGTACGGGATCGGTCACAGGATCGAGCTTATAATGGGTATGGCTTATGGATGCTCTCGCCCAAGTCGAAGACCTACTCCCTGCGCTTTCGCGCGCGGAAAAGGCACGCTTGTTGCAGATCGTTGCCAACGATCTCGGTGATGCCTTTCCCGGCATCGAATCGACTCCCGAAGTGTCCGGGGGCGAACCCTGCGTCCTTCGCACCCGGATTCCGGTCTGGCTGTTGGAAAGATCTCGGCGGCTTGGAGTGCGCGAAGAAGAAATCCTGCATAACTACCCGTCTCTCAGCGCCCAGGACCTCGCGAACGCCTGGGCATATGTAAGATCCCACCGTGGTGAGATCGAGCAACAGATCCGGCAAAACGAAGAGGCGTAATTGCACCGGCTTCTATTTGCCGACGAGAACTTCCCATTGGCCACAGTCGTTGCATTGCGAGCGTTAGGCCATGATGTCCTGACCGCTGCCGAGGCCGGCAAGGCCAATTTGCGCACATCGGATCGGGAAATCCTCGAGATTGCGAGTGCCACGCATCGCGCCGTCTTGACGGCAAATCGCCGGCACTTCATACGGCTTCACAGTTTGCTCCCGAACCATGCCGGCATCGTGGTTTGCTTTATTGATGCCGATTTCGAGAATTTGGCAAGGCGTATCCATCAAGCCATGGAGGAGACCGGAGAGCTGGCGGGACAACTGCTCCGGGTGACGCGACGGGGCTAGCGCGTCGCCGCCGCCGATTCTGATCCCCATTCGACCCCCGGATTTCCCCGTTCGACCGAAAACCCTCCCCAACGATAGCCCTGCAAGATAAAAAGGATAGGTAACATTTCAAGTCAGGCCATTGTCTAAGGAGCTCGCATGCCTCGGTCTACCGGAACTCGCGTGTTGAAAGTTGTCGATGCCGCAGTCGCAACCATCGCGCACGGCGCGTTTGAATCGATCAAGTTTTTCAACAAGCACAATCCCAATCCTTCCATCACCCCCAAGTGGACCGATAAGCCGCTGCTGAAATCGTGGCAAAAGTCGAAGCCGACGCTGGGATGGCCGCGCGAAACCGATTCGCTCTGTCCGGATTGCGTGCGCGAAGCGCGTGAAGCGATCATCAACGGCGAGCGCGACCTGCAAGACCTGATGAACGAGAAGGTCGGCGAAATCAAGGCGCAAATCATCGAGCGCGACGGGAAAGTCTGGATGATCAAGGATTGCCCCACGCACGGCCACTTCGAAGACTTGATGGCCGACGACGTGAAATTCCTCTCCTGGATCGAGCAGAATTTCCCGGGGCGCGACATTCGCGCCCACAACGACGAGGAATTGCATCACCACGGCTCCAGCACGGTGCGTTACGGCCGCGGTTCGGTGCTGACCGTCGACCTGACGAATCGCTGCAACATGATGTGCGATCCCTGCTTCATGGACGCGAACCAAGTCGGTTACGTACACGAGCTCACCTGGGAAGAAATTCAGGAAGTGCTCGACAACGCCTTGAAGATCAAGCCGCGCCGGCAAATGTCGGTGCAGTTCTCGGGCGGCGAGCCGACCATGCACTCGCGCTTCATCGACGCCGTCGCGTATGCTAAGAAGATCGGCTACAACTCGGTGCAGGCGGCCACCAACGGCATCGAGTTCGCCAAGAGCAAAGAGTATTGCAAGAAGGCATTTGAAGCCGGATTGCGCTACGCCTATCTGCAATTCGACGGAATCGGCAACGACGCCAACAGCCATCGCCAGGTCGGCAACTTGTTCGACGTGAAGATTCGCGCCATCGAAAACATGCACGAGGCGGGTATCGAGATCGTGCTCGTGACCACGCTCGTGAACGGCGTGAACAACGATCAGGTCGGCCCGATCATCAAATTTGCGCGCGAGAATCCCAAGAAGATCAGCTTCGTCAGCTTCCAGCCGGTGTCGTTCACCGGCCGCGACGAAGAAATCACCGCGGATCGCCGCTTGCGCCAACGTTACACGCTCTCGCACATGGCGCAGGACGTGAAGGATCAAGCCGGCATCACCGAACCGACGCGCGATTGGTTTCCGATTTCGCTGATGGGTCCGTTCTCCGATTTCGCGGATCACGTGCATGGCCCCAACGCGGCGTGGGGACAGTTGAGCTGCGGCTGCCACCCGAACTGCGGCGTAGGCACGGCGTTGATGGTCAACAAGGATACCAAGGAGTGGGCGGCGGTGCCGGATTTCATCAACGTTCCGCAGTTGGTGAAAGACGTCCAGCACATCACCGACGCAGCCCGCAAAAAAGGCTTCTCGAATTTCATGATGGCCCTGGCGCTGTTGAAGAACTATCGCAGCTTCAAGTCTCCGAAGAGCTTCACGCTGATGGATCTGATGAAGAAGTTCGACAAGAGCTTCCACCTGGTCGGCGACAAGAACAAGTACGGCAGCGTGGAAGGCCAGCGCACGCTGGAAGACATCAAGAAGCGCCGTTCGGATCCGTGGAACTTCCTGTTCATCGCGGGAATGTGGTTCCAGGATCTGTTCAACTACGATTTCCGCCGCACCGAAATGTGCATCATCCCGTACGCCACGCAGGAAGGCGAGATCAGCTTCTGCGCGTACAACACGGGAATCGGCTGGCGCAAGATCATCGAGAACATGCACAAGAACGCCACCGTCGGCGAGTGGTATCGCCAGCACGGCAAGCACATGGTCTACGCCAAGGGTAAGAACGTGGACATGGAAGCGTACGAAACGTCGCTGAACATCGACGCGGAAGACGCAGCGCGTGTGAAGTCGCACGAGCATGAAGCGCCGATGACTGCGGCCGAGGAAGATAAGATGCGCCGGAAGGCCGCGCGCGAAGCCGCCAAGGTCCGCGAGATTTACGAAGAGATGGTGTTGAAGCGCAAGCCGGAACCGCTGGTCGGCATTACTGCTTTGGGCGGCGGCATGGGCAAAGTGCCGGGCAGCGCACCGCAACTGACACACGAGCACTCGAACGGCGGGGCTTGTGGTTGTGGCAGCGAAAAGACGGCCTGTGAGACGACGAAGACTGACGATCGCGAGTTAGCGGGCATCGCGGGAGACTAACGGCTACTAGACCACCCTAGCTTAGCCGCACTTTCGAAATGTCCGCAGAGAGCCCCGGGCCGGCAACGGTCCGGGGCTTTTTCTTTGTGACTAGGGTAATAATTGCCGGAATCCCGGTCGAGACAGCGGCGGCCTAATCGTCTGCCGTCACTTGCTGCACGACCTTCGACTTGTTCTCGTCCGCCATCAGCGCCTCGATTTCCTCTGCGCGGACGGGAGTTCCAAACAACGATCCGATCGCCAGCACCACATAAAGCAGAATCTTCCCGCCATCCTTGCGAGATATGCCAAACATACGGACACCTCCGTGCCGATTGCCGTGAAAATGTGAATGAGAAAGAGCGGCGACTAGAGAACGGGCGGAGCGCGGGAGCTATCGATGGAGAGAAGCGCGATCGGCTGAAACGACGGCGCGACGAGCGACGAGGGCGGGTCCTTGCGGATGGGCAGCGTCGCGAATAGGAACACCACCGCGAGCGCGGCGAACGCGAAGGCTCCGAAGAACGCCAACAACACTACCAGCGGCAGCACCAAACAGGCGGCCATCACTGATGATCGCGTTGGAAAGGCTCTGTTCATCTAGCCTAAGAGTACCAGAACTTTAAATCGTCGACTCTTTGAAACTAATTGTGATATTTTGCCAGCCATGAAACGGCTTACTCTTGGTCTCTTATTGTTCACCATGTCGGCGATGGCCGCCGATTGGCCGCCGGTGAATCCCGCCGATTTGGCCGCGAAAACGCCGCGCGTGGAGCCCGACGCCGACGCTGAAGCGCTCCTGTGGGACGTCAGAACGTCGCACGAAATACACGGCCCCGACGTTGAGATGCGCGAAGAACACTATATTCGCATCAAGATCTTCAACGATCGCGGACGCGAAAGATTTACCACCATCGACTTGGAATACGCCGATCACGAACATATTAGCGATATCTCGGGACGCACCATCCGCCCGAACGGCGAGATCGTGGAACTGAAGAAAGACGCGGTCTACGAGCGCGTGATCGCGAAGGGCGTGAATCTCAAGGTGAAGGTGAAATCGTTCGCGATGCCGGCGGTGGAGGCCGGCTCCATCATCGAATACCGCTGGCGCAAGGGTGACGATCCCACTCGGATCCGCGCGCATTATCGCCTCGATTTCCAGCGCGACATCCCCGTGCAAGAGGTTCGCTATCACATTAAGCCGCTGGTCAGCCAGTATTTCCCGTACGACATGCGCAGCATCAATTTCAGTCTCAAGACCGAGCCGTTTACCAAGGAGGCGGACGGATACTACACGACTTCGGCAAAAAATATTCCCAGCTTCAAGGACGAACCCGACATGCCATCGCGCGCGGACGTGCGCGCCTGGATGCTGCTCTATTACACGGAGAATCAGAAGACGCAGCCGGACAAATATTGGGAAGCGCTCGGCAGGAAAAACTACGACAACTACAAGCGCGAAACCAAGATCACCGACGAAATGCGCGCGGCCGCGGCCGACGCGGTAAAAGGCGCCACGACCGACGACGCCAAGGCCCGCGCCCTTTACGACTACGTACGCAAGAACTTCAAGGACACAGGCGATAGCGATTCGGAAGGGCCGCGGATCGAGAAGCCGAAAGAAATCTACAACACCTCCGACACGTTCAAGCAAAAGGCCGGTAACGGCTACCAGATCATTTTGTTGTACCTCGCGCTCGCCGAGTCGCAAGGATTGGAAGCGCGTCTGGCGCGCATGACGAGCCGGAACTTCGGCGCGTTCAACAAGAATTTCCTCGATCCATACTTTCTCATCACCGAGGACGCCGCGGTGAAAATCAACGGCGAGTGGAAATTCTGCGATCCTTCGAGCCGGCACCTGCCGTTCGGCATGCTGAGTTGGGCCGAGGAAGGCCAGGTGGCCCTCATTTCCGATTCCAAGCAGCCCCTGTTGATGATGACGCCGGTCGCCGCGCCAGCCGAATCGATGATCCGGCGGCAAGCCACACTCAAACTGAATGAGGAAGGCGTGCTCGAGGGCGACGTTTCTACGGAGTACACGGGACACACGATGGCCGCGCGCAAACCGCGCTATCGGAGAGAGTCGCCGGCCGAGCGCGAGGAATCGGTGCGCAAGGAAGTGAAGGCTCGCTTCGCCGGGGCCGACGTGACTAATATCAAGATCGAAAGTTCCGACGATCCCTCGCCGCTAAAAATCTCCTACCACGTGAAGATCGATGGATACGCGGAGCGCACGGGTAAGCGTCTGTTTTTGAAGGTTTCCTTTTTCAGCCGCGACCGCAAACCGCGTTTCACCACCAGCGATCGCAAGTACCCGATCCTTCTGGAATACGCGTGGGGGGAAAAGGACGACATCACGTATCAACTGCCCGCCGGGTACTCGCTCGAAAAAGGCGAGTCGCCACAGCCGATGAACGCCTCCGGCGTGGCCGATTACGCCGTCAAGATGGCGATCAGCAAGAGCGGTCAACTGACTTTTGACCGCACGATGAACTTTGGACTACAGGGCGCGATCTCGTTCCCCTTGGAATCGTACGGAGCATTGAAGAAGGTCTTCGAGCGCTTCCAGGAAACCGACGATCACACGTTGATCGTGAAGCTAGATTCAACAACGGGAGGGGCGAATTAATGCGAAAGGTTTTTCTTGTGCTTCCGTTGTTTGCGGCCGCGGCATTCGCTGCCGACGACGCCCCTGCCTGGGTGCGTCAAGCGGCCGCCGCGACCACGCCGAAGTACGACGGCAAGGTGAAGGCCGTGGTGATCCACGACGATTCGCGTGTGGATGTCGAGGAAGGCGGCAAGGTCACGACCACGTTTCAGCATGCTGTGCGCATTCTCACGAAAGAAGGACGCAGCGCGGCGAGCGCCGTGGTCTTTTATGAGACGAGCGGCGGCAAAGTTCGCCAAATGAATGCGTGGATCATCCGCGCGTCGGGTGAAGTGAAAAAGTTCGGCAAGGACCGCATCGTCGACATGGCCGCGGACGACCACGACGTGTACGACGAAGCGCGCGTCCAAGTGGTCGAGGCGGAAAAAGACGTTGATGTCGGCGACTTGTTTGCTTTCGAATGGGTGCGGGAAGACCGCATGGTGTTTTTGCAATTCGAAGAGCGATTCCAGAAAGGCGTTCATCCCGCGCTGCTCTCGCGCTATACCGTCAACGTTCCCGCGGGCTGGCGGGTCCAGGGAATCACGTTCAATCACGCCAAAATCGACCCGGCCATTTCGGAAACGACGGGCGCGTCCAGCTACGCATGGCAATTGCAGGACATGGCGCCGATCGAAATGGAGCCATCGAGCCCGCGCTTGTCGAGCATCGTCCCGCGGATCGCCGTCAGCGTGATCGCGCCGCCCGGCGCACGCACGGGATTGGGCAAGAGTTTTGAAAACTGGCAAGACGTATCTCGCTGGCTCGCGGAATTGGCGGATCCGCAAGCCGTGACGAGTCCCGAAATGACCGCGAAGACGCAGCAACTGACGGCCGGCGCGAAATCGGAGATCGAGCGCATTCAAGCCATCGGACGCTACGTGCAAAGCGTGAAGTACGTCTCGATCCAAACGGGCATTGGACGAGGCGGCGGATACAAACCGCATCTGGCGTCGCAAGTTTTCGCCAAGTCTTACGGCGACTGCAAAGATAAAGCCACACTGATGCGCACGATGTTGAAACTGGCGGGCATCGAGTCGTATCCGTTGAGCATTTTTTCCGGCGATCCCATGTTCGTGCGTCAGGAATGGGCCTCCCCGCAGCAGTTCAATCATGCGATCATCGCGATCCGCGTGTCGGACGACGTGAAACTGAATGCCGTCGGCACGTATCCCGACCTCGGACGCTTGCTGATCTTCGATCCCACCGACGAACACACGCAGGTCGGCATGATTCCCGAGTACGAGGAAGGAAGCCTCGCGCTGATCAATTCGCCGGATCATGGCGCGTTGATCCGCATGCCCAGGAGCGCGCCCGAGGCGAATCACTTGAAGCGGCACTTTGACGTGACGCTCGAACCCGACGGCTCGATCGCGGCAAAGCTCGAGGAGACTGCGATGGGTCATCCGGGCGCCTCGTATCGCAGCGAAATCGATCATTTGCAAAAGGCCGACTTCCGCAAGCGGATTGAAAGTTGGGTGGGCAACAGCGGTCCGGGCGCAACGCTGAAGTCGCTGGACTCCTCGGCGGGCGACAACGACTCCGTGCAACTGCGCGTGGAGTTCAACACGCCGCGCTACGCCAAGTCGATCCAGGGATCGCTGTTGGTGGTGAAGACCGGAGTGTTGCCGCCGCGCGAGCGCGTCCATCTCGCCGAGCCGACCCGCAAATATCCCGTAGTGGTAAACGCGGAATCGTACGAGGAAACCATGACGATGACGCTGCCGGCCGGCTTCGCGGTCGACGAAATGCCGCGTCCGCGCAACGCGACCACTGAATTCGGCAGCATGTCGACGTCCTGCGATGCCAAGGACGGCGTGCTGACATGCAAGCGATCGTTCACCGTGACGGCCCAAGTGATCCCCGTGGATAAGTACAAAGAAGCGCGCACGTTCTTCAGCGCGATCTACGGCTCGGGCGACGAACCGGTGGTCCTCGCGAAGAAGTAGAATGGTCGAGTGAAGACACTCCAAGGTAAGCACGTTCGCCTCGAACCTCTATCGCTCGACCATCATGCGGGACTCTGCGCCGTGGGGCTCGATCCTGAGATCTGGCGCTGGATTCCCTATCAAGTCCGCACCGCGGACGAAATGCGCGCGTACATCGAAGCCGCGTTGCGCGATCAAGCGCGCGGCACGGCGATTCCCTTTGCCACCGTCGACGCCGCCACCGGAGAAGTGATCGGCGCGACACGCTACATGAATATCGACGCACCGAATCGACGCGTGGAGATCGGCTCGACGTGGCTGGCGACCGCTCGCCAGCGCAGCGCCGCGAATACCGAGGGGAAATACCTGATGCTGTCCCACGCCTTCGGCGAACTCAACTGCATTCGCGTGGAACTGAAGACCGACGCCCTGAACGCCAAGTCGCGCGCAGCGATTTTGCGCATCGGCGCGAAGCAGGAAGGCATTTTCCGCAGTCACGTGATCTGCCACGACGGACGTATCCGCGACTCAGTGTATTTTTCGATCACGCGGGAGGAATGGCCGGAGGTCCGCGCGCGTTTGGAAGAAATGATGGGCCCGGCAACAAAAAAAGCAACCGCAGATGAACGCAGATGAACGCAGATAAAAATCAGCTGCCTCATCTGCGTTTATCTGCGTTCATCTGCGGTTAGGAGTTTCCGGGGTTTTAGCCCCGTTGCATCCGCGATCTCCTCGAAGTATCATCCGTGTCTATGAAATCACTTCGCCTCTTCCTCTGCACTTTGGGTTTGGTGAGCGTTTTGCACGCCCAGGAAATCACCACTCCTGAAAAATTCTTCGGCTTCCAACTTGGCGCGGACAAACACATGGCCCGCTGGGACAAGATTGTCGACTACTTCCACGTGCTCGAAAAAGAAAGCGGCGGCCGGATGAAAGTGGTCAACATGGGGCCGACGTCGGAGGGAAATCCGTTCCTGATGGTGGTGATCACTTCGCCGGCGAACATGGCGAAGCTGGAGCATCTGCGGGAAGTGAATCTCAAGATCAGCGACTCGCGAGGACTCACCGAAGCCCAAGTGAAATCGCTCGTGGGCGAAGCGAAGGCCGTCGTTGTGCAGTCGATGAGCATGCACGCCACCGAAATCGGCGGCGCGCAGATGGCGCCGGAACTCGCCTACGATGAATTGGCGCGCAAGGACGAAGAAGCGCAGCGCATCATGGACAACGTGATCTCGATTCTCGTTCCCTGCTTCAATCCCGACGGCGAGATCATGGTCACCGATTGGTACAACAAGCAGCTCAACACGCCGTACGAAGGAACGAATCCGCCGTGGCTCTATCAAAAGTACGCCGGCCACGACAACAATCGCGACGCGTTTCAAGCCAACATTCCCGACTCGAAATACATGGGGAAAATCCTGTTTCTCGACTGGAGACCGGAAGCGTACGTGGATCATCACGGCATGGGCGCCAATGGCGCACGCATTTTCCTGCCGCCGTACGCCGATCCGGTTCGCCCTTACGCCGATCCGATCTTGTGGCGCGAACTCAGTTGGTACGGCGCGGAGATGGCCGCGAAAGAAGAAGAGCATGATTTGTCCGGCGCGATCAACTACGCGATCTACTCCGGCTGGGGACACTTCGGATTCCACTGGATCACGCCGTTTCACAATATCGCCGGCATGTTGACGGAGTCGGCGGCGGCGCGCCTGGCCACACCGCTCTTCCTGCACGCCGACGAACTGCGCGGATCCACGCGCAATCTTGAGAATTATCAGGCGGAAACGATTTTTCCGAATCCCTGGCCGGGCGGATGGTGGCATCTCCGCGATATCGTCGACCGGCAAAAAGTTTCCGCGTGGGCCGCGCTCGATCTCGCGGCGCGGAATCGCGAAACGGTTTTGTGGAACGCGTATCTCAAGGGCAAGCGGCAAACCGAGCGCGGCGCGGCGGGCAGTCCCAAGGCGTATGTGGTCTCGGCGCTGCAGCACGATCCGCTCACGAGCGTGAAGTTCATCAACAAACTGTTGATGCAAGGAATCGAAATCGAGCGCGCCGGCAAGGCCTTCTCAACCGCCGACGGAATGTCTTATCCCGCGGGATCGTTCGTCGTGTCGCTGGCGCAACCGAAGATGGGATTGATCCGCTACCTCATGGGCCGGACCTTCTACCCCGACAATGAATGGACGCGCAACCGCGACAACTCGCCAATCCGCCCGTACGACATGGCCACGGACACCATGTTCGAGTACATGGGCGTGCGCGTCGATCCGGTGGAAGAAGTGCCCGCGGGGTCGCTTGAAAAACTGACGGCCCAGGTTACGGTTGCCGGGAAAGTGTCGCGCGGCACGAACGGCTATCTGATGGACGGCCGCTTGAACGACAGTTTCTGGGCGCTGAACTTGCTGTTCGACAAAGGCGTCGCGGTGAAGCGTGTGGATTCGAACAGCGCGCAGGCGCATGCCGGCGATTTCATCGTTGCCGGCGGCAATGAAGCGGCGCTCGAGAGCATCGCGAGAGATACGGGCGTCGATTTCAAACCACTCACTGCGGCGTTCACCGGAAGGTCGCACGACATGAAGCGTCAACGCGTGGCGATGTACCAACGCTACGGCGGCGGCAACATCGACGAAGGTTGGACGCGCTTGATGCTCGAGGAATTCAAGTTCCCGTACAAGTCGATCTTCGATGCGGAAATCAAGAAGGGGAACTTGAACGACAACTACGACGTGATTATTTTCCCGAACGACTCGACGCAAACGATCACCGGTGAAGCGCCGGCGGCAGCGCCCGCTGGGGCGGCCGGCGGCGGAGGTCGCGGCGGGCGTGGTGGAGCGCAGGCGGCGCCCGCGGCGCCGGAAGCGGGCCGCGGAGGTGGTGGTGGCGGCTTCGGCGGCGGACGCGGCGGAAACGCGCCACCCGAATATCGCACCGGCATCGGCGCCGACGGCGTGAACGCAATCCGCGAGTTCGTGCAGAAGGGCGGAACGCTGGTCGCGTTGAACGCGGCCACGGCGTTCCCGGTGGATCGCTTGGGGATCGGCGTGCGCAACGTGCTCGTCGGAAAATCGACGAAAGAGTTTTGGTGCCCCGGCTCGACGCTGAAGGCCGAGTACGACAACACGAATCCCATTGCCTACGGAATGCCCTCGCATGCGCTGGCGTTGTATCTCGATAGTCCGGCGTTTGAGATCACTGCGCCGAGCGCCGAGGACTACAAGATCGTCGCAAAGTACGCCGACCGCGAGTTGCTGCAAAGCGGCTGGCTGTTGGGCGAAGAGAATCTTGCGAAGCGGGCCGCGATTGTGACCGCTAAAATGGGTCAAGGCCGCGTGATCTTGCTGGGATTTCCGGTACAGCATCGCGCGCAGATGCACGGGACGTATAAGCTGCTCTTCAACTCGCTCGTGCAACAACCATGAAGACGCGATTTCTTGTGATGCTTTGCGCGGCGGCCATCGTCGCCGCGCAAACGCCACCGCCACGCCCACCCGCCGCGCCCACGCACGCCGACATCCTGCGCGGCGCCTACGGCGAGTATCGCGCCAACAACGATCTGCTTTTCTATCACCTCGACATCCGCGTCGATCCCGAGAAAAAGACCGTCACGGGAAAAGTGACCACACGTTTCAAGATGCTGAAAGACGGCAATCGCATTCAGCTCGACCTGAACGACGCGCTGAAGGTCGACAAGATCGTCCTGGGCAACACGGAACTGAAATACGAGCGCGACTCCGGCGCCGTCTTCGTCGACTTTCCGCAAACGCTACGCGCCGGAAAGAAATATGAGATCGATTTCTACTATTCCGGCATGCCGCGGACCATCTCCCGCTTCGGTGGATTCACGTTCGGCAAAGATTCCAAGGGCCGTCCGTGGATTTACACGGCGTGCGAGGGAATCGGCGCGAGTTTGTGGTGGCCGGACAAGGATCAGTGGCGCGACGAAGTGGAAAGCATGAAGATCAGCGTGGCCATCCCCAACGATCTGGTCGACGTGTCCAACGGAAAATTCCTCGGCAAGACCGACTTGCACGACGGTTACACGCGCTGGGATTGGCTCGTCGAGTATCCCATCAACAATTACGACGTGTCGCTGAATATCGGCGCGTACGAACACTGGTCCGATCGCCTGGGCAACGTGCCGATGGATTTTTACGCGCTGCCAGAGGATCTCTACAAAGCGAAATCGCAGTTCGCGCAGGCCAAAGGCATGCTCGAAGCGTTTCAACATTACTTCGGCGAATATCCCTTCCGCAAAGACGGCTACAAGCTCGTGGAAGTGCCGTACTCCGGCATGGAGCATCAAAGCGCAGTGACTTACGGCAATCATTTCAAGAACGGGTATCTCGAACGCGATTGGACCGGCGTGGGCATCAGCACGAAGTTCGACTTCATCATCATTCACGAGAGCGCGCACGAGTGGATGGGCAACGCCATCACCGCCGCCGACGTGTCGGACATGTGGATTCACGAGGGATGGGCCACATACCTCGAATGCCTCTACGTGGAATTCCACTATGGCCACGACGATTACTTGAAGTACACGAACGCCTACAAGTCGAAGATCCGGAATCAAACGCCGATCGTCACCGAGCACGGTATCAATCGCGAGCCGCCGCAGGATCAATATTTCAAGGGCGCGCTGTTCCTGAACACGCTGCGCAGCGTCGTGGACGACGACAAAGAGTGGTTCAAGCTCCTCCACGACTACTTTCAGCACTTCAAGTACAAAAACATCATGACCGAAGACGTCGCAGCGTTCTTCAGCGAGCACACGCACATGAATCTGACGCCGATCTTCGACCAATACTTGCGGCACGCGGCTCTCCCCGCGCTCGAACTGAAGTTCGATGAAGCGGCGGGGACGGTCTCGTATCGCTGGAAGGCAGACGAAGCCGCTTTTGCGATGCCGGTGAAAGTGGGATCGAACGATCACTGGATGACGATCCATCCGACGACGCAGCCTCAAACAATGAAGACCACGCTCAAGAAGGCGGACTTCGAGGTTGCGACCGACCTTTACTACATCACGGTAGTCAAGGAATAGATTTCGCAGGATGAACAGGATCAAGAACGAGCCTCATCCTGACGCTCTGGTTGACGGTGGGACTGAACGGAAGTGTGAGCCCCCGCGTGAATCCGTACGTACAGCAGTAATGTCAAACATGAAGACCAGAGCCCGGGGGTGCTACCATGAAGGTATGAACCGGGCTCTGAGGATTGTTATATTTCTAACGCTGGCCGCCGCCGCTTTTGCGCAGGCGCCTGCGGCCCAATCGACGCCTGCGGCTCAATCGACGCCCGCGGCTAAACCGAATTTGCAGTTCGAAGTTGCTTCCATCAAACCGTCGCCGCCGTTCGATCCGCAGAAAATAATGTCGGGTGAAATGCGCATCGGCATGCGGGTCGACAAGGCGCTGGTGGAAATCAACGGTCTTCCGTTGACGCAACTCATCAACATCGCGTTCAAAGTGAAGCCGTACCAAGTGGTGGCCCCGAGTTGGATGACCCAGGGCAACTTCATGACGCAGGATCGCTTCGACATTCGCGCGACGATGCCGGAAGGCGCCACCAAAGACGACGTGCCGCAAATGCTGCAAGCCCTGCTCGCGGAGCGCTTCAAGCTTACCTATCATCGCGACAGCGCGGAGTTGCCGGTTTACGCGTTGACCGTCGCGAAGGGCGGCGCGAAACTGAAGGACGCGCCACCGGAGCAGCCCACGACCGAAGGTGACGCCGACAAACAAGGCGTGTTTTCCGGACGCCCTGACGCGAAAGGCGGCATGAGCGTGCGTGGTCCCAACGGCAACATGAAGATGCAAATGCAAGACGGCGTGATGCATATGGAAGTAGAGCGCGCGACCATTCCGATGTTCGTCGACATGATCTCGGGATTCGTCGATAAACCCGTAGTCGACGAAACGGATTTGAAAGGCGCCTACACCATCTCACTCGAGCTGAGCATGAGCGATATGATGAACGCCGCGAGAGCGCAGGGCGTGACGGTGGGCGGGCCTCCCGGCGGAGGTGGAGGAGGCGGTGGCGGCCCTGCTGTCATGATCCGGACCGACGGCGGGGGTGGCACGCCGGGCGGCGGTGGCGGAGCGGCCGGTGACGCGCCCGATCCAGGATCGGCGTCGATTTTCCGCACGATTCAGAAGCTGGGATTGAAGCTCGATCCGAAAAAAGCACCGATCGGAAAAATCATCATCGACCACTTGGAAAAAACACCGACGGAGAACTAGCGCGGCGGCAGGCCATTGTGTATCGAATATCCTGACAATTCGACACAGAGATCACTGAGGACACAGAGCACACAGAGAAAAGCAAAAACGAGTTTTGCCTTTCTCTGTGTGCTCTGTGTTCTCTGTGGCCTCGGTGTCAAGAAAGGGTATAATTGATTGTTAACCCCACAGCAAGGACACCAGCCACACCATGATGCAGGCAACCCTTTTGCGCCCCGGAGTGATCATCAAACACGAGGGCGATTTGTTCACGATTTTCTCCGTGGAGCACCGCACGCCGGGCAACAAGCGCGGATTCATGCAGGTAAAAATGCGCAATCTGCGCAACGGCGCGATGACCGACTACCGGTTCTCGTCGGAAGATCGCGTCGACCGCGTCGTGATGGATGAGCACGAGATGCAGTACATGTACCACGACGGCGATTTCTACTACTTCATGAACACTTCGAACTACGAGCAAATCCATCTGACCAAAGAATTGCTTGGCGACGCCGTGGATTACCTCCTGCCGGAAATGAACATCAACGTGGAGTTTTACGAGGAGAAACCGGTGGGCGTGGACCTTCCGGCCACCGTGGATCTTCTGGTCGTTGAAACCGAACCGGCGATTAAGGGCGCGACGGTATCGAACGTGATGAAGCCCGCGAAAACCGAAACCGGGTTGGTGGTGAACGTGCCGCCTTTCGTCGCCGAAGGGGATCGCATTCGTGTCAACACCGCCGAGGGAACCTACCAAGAACGAGTTCAATAGCGCGCCAACATCGTGGCGGGCCCGCCGCGTTGGCGGCGCGGTGTCAAAAGCGCTTTTTCCCATCGCCCTCAGCATTGCGATCGTCACCGCTTGCCGCATGGCATTCGATGTGGCAGGCTTTTCTCGTTACGCCGAGATCGAGTCGCCGCGCCGGTGGCCCGAGTTGTTTCTGCATCCCGCCGGCACCGTGGCGCGCGCACGTGTCGGGGCGTTCCTCATTTGCATTGGGGCGTTTCTTGCTTTCGCGGCGGCCATCGTGGTGCACGAATGTTTTCTTCTCGTCGCGAAGCGCTCGCAATACCCATCGCTCTATCAATGGCTGCGATGGACCGTTTTCTGCGTCACCGCCGGCGGCGCGTTGTGTCTCGCTTATGGATTCAAGGTGGAGCCGTCTTGGCTCTCCACGACACACGTGCATCTCGAAACATCGAAACTTCCGCGCGGCGCGACGGCGAAGTTCGCCGTGATCTCCGATCTGCACATGGATCGCGAGGCCAAACTCGAAGGCAAACTTCCTGGCGCCATCGCCCCTGAAAAACCCGATGCGATTTTCTTTCTCGGCGACGCGATGAACAGCACGTGGGCGCTGGGTCCGTTCAAGCAGTTGATGTTTACGCTGCGGCAGATCGCGCCGGTCGTCGCCGTGCTCGGCAATCAGGATGAAGGGGCGTGGTGGGAGAGCCACGACCCATACAGGGGAACGCCGGTGCTCGTGCTTAAGAACGCAAGTACCGCGCTAAACATTCGCGGCGCGTCGATTTACGTTTGGGGCCAGGACTCCACCGTGCCGTGGTTGCCGCCAGGAGCGATCCGGCCGGTGCATTTGATCCCGCCACCCGGCGACGCGCACGGGTCGTATGCGATCGTCCTTAATCACACGCCCGACTTGATCGATCAAGCGTCGCGAGGCGGGTACGATCTTTATCTCGCGGGACACACGCACGGCGGACAAATCGCGCTGCCGTTCTACGGCGCCTTGGTGACGAACTCGCGCTTCGACAAGCAATACGAAGCGGGACAGTTTCAAGTCGGCCCAACAACGCTCTACGTGAATCGCGGCCTGGGATTTGCGCGCTGGCCGCAACCGGAAGCGCGCTTTTTCGCGCGGCCGGAGTTGACGATCATCGAGATCACGGGAGCGGCTAACGCGGCCCATGATCCGCGACAGTAATCGAGCGGCTCTCTGACGCGCGTCACACGCTCTTTCCAGCCTTGAGCAAATCCGCGGCGTGGGCGAGCGCCGTTTCGGTGACGCGCGTTCCACCCAACATCCGCGCGATCTCCGCGGGACGCTCCTGCGCCGAAAGCAGACGCACCAGCGTGACGGTGCGTCCCCCGTCGCCGCGCTTCTCCACCGAGTAGTGGCCCGCCGCAAACGCCGCGACTTGCGCCAAATGCGTCACGCAAATCACTTGATGCGCTCCCGAAAGCGCTTTCAGTTTTCGGCCCACGGTGTCGGCGACGCGTCCACCGATGCCGGCGTCGACTTCGTCGAATACCAGCGTCCCGCCGCGGCCGCCCACGCCCGCCGCCAACTCGAGCGCCAGCATCAATCGCGACAACTCGCCGCCCGACGCCGTTTCTTTCAGCGGGTGTAGCGGCTCGCCGGGGTTCGGTGAGATCAAGAACTCAACACGATCGGTGCCCGATGCGCGCCACTCGGCAGAGTCGTCGCCAAACTCGACGCGGAACCGCGTTCCTTCCATCGCCAACTCCGCCAGATTCTTCTGCACTGCCTTTTCCAAACGCTTGGCCGATTCTTTCCTCCGCGTGGACAGCGCGCCCGCCGCCGCGCGATACGCGGAAGCCGCCGCTTCAAGATCCTTGGCGGCTGCGGCGGCCAGTTCCTCCGACGATTCGAGTTCCGTCAGTTGCCGCGTGATTTTCTCGAGATGCGCTTCGACCTCCGGCAGTCCCGGGCCGTATTTGCGCTTCAGGCGATCGAGCGCAGCCAGGCGATCCTCCAATTGCTCGAGGCGCTTGGGGTCGGCGTTCATGTGCTTCATGCGATCGCGCACGGTGAACGCGCTCTCTTCGATCGTAACTTTAGCGGCGCGCAGATCCGCGAGCAGCGGCTCAAGCGCCGCGTCGAAGCGCGCGATTTCGTCGAGCGCGCGCAGGGCCAGCGCCGTCGACGTCGTAGCGGCGTTGGGCGCGTCGTAAAGTTGCTCGAACGCGGTGGTGAGCGCGGTGTGAATTTTGCCGGCGTTCGCCAGGACGCGTTTCTCCGCTTCCAGCGCCGCGTCTTCGCCGGGCTTCGGGACAACGGCTTCGATTTCTTTCTTCTGGAATCCCCACAAATCGGCGAGGCGCAGTTTTTCCTGCTCGCCGCGCTGGAACGACTCCACGCGCTCGCGCGCCGCGCGCCAGCGATCGTACGCTTCGCTGACTGCCGACAGCTCAGCGGTGTCTTGGGCCGCGCGATCGAGCATTTCGAGCTGTGCCGAAGCGGAAAAGAGCTCCTGCTGGTCGTTTTGTCCGTGAATTTCCGCGAGCCACGGCGCGAGCGCGCGCAAAGCGCTCACCGTCGCGGGAACGTCGTTGACGAAGACGCGCGCTTTCCCCGCTTGCGTCAGTTCGCGGCGGATTAGCAACGTGTCGTCCTCGAGCTCGAGACCCAGTTCGTCGAGCTTCGCCGCCAGCGCCTTGCTGCGACGCACGGAGAACTCGCCGGAGACGATGGCGCGATCGCTCCCCGCGCGGATCGCGTCGGTCGTCGCTTTCGCGCCGAGCAACAATCCCAGCGCGTCCACCACAATCGACTTGCCGCTGCCGGTTTCGCCGGTGAGCAAGTTCAATCCCGCGCCAAACTCGATGGAAAGCTTGGCGATCAGCGCGTAGTTCTCAATGTGCAGAGCTTGCAGCATTTAGTCGAGGTCGATATCGCGGTGCGGTTTTTCCACCGGCTGATCTTTCACCTTGTTGAATTGCTCTTCGAACTTGCGCGCTAACACATCGGCGTGACTGCGTTGCGTTTCGCCGAGTTGACGGAAGACGTCGTCGCGTTTCGCGGCTTGATCCTGCAAGCGCCGCGCGGCGTCACCCAAGTCCATTTCGAGATGCGCCTTGCTTTGCGGCGGCTCCTCGTGCGAAAGAACGGCGCCCAGTTTCGCGTCGATCACCATGGTTGCCTTGCAACAAGGACATTCGATTTCGAAAGTTTTTTTGGCGCTCATCACGCGCCTCCCTTCAATGATTCCGCTAGTGCGCGCGCGGTATTCACGTGGATCTGTACGGTGTCGGCCACGCGATGCGCGTAACCACCGGCGAGCGACACCATCACCGGCACGTGACGATGGCGCGCCGCGTCGAAGACCATCAAGTCGCGGTGCGAAAGTCCCGACATGGTCAGGCCGAGACCGCCCAGTTGGTCGTCGCGATACGGATCGGCGCCGCCAACGTAGCAAACCAAGTCGTAATCGCCCGCGCGAAACGCCGCGTCGAGCGCGTCGGATAAGTATCTCAAGTATTCGTCGTCGCCCGTGCCGTCCGCGAGATCGACGTCGAGATCGCTGGGAGGTTTTACAGACGGGTAATTGTTTAGTTGATGCAGCGACACGGTGAAGACCGAGTTGTCGCCCGAGAAGATCGCCGCGGTGCCATTGCCGTGATGCACGTCGCAATCGACCACCAGCGCGCGGCGAATCGCGGCGTCCGCCTGCAAACAGCGGATCGCTACCGCCACGTCGTGGATCGCGCAAAATCCTTCGCCGTGATCGGGGAACGCATGGTGAAATCCACCGCCGACATTCATCGCACCGCCGTCCATCAGCGCGTGACGCGCGGCGAGAGTCGATCCGCCGGCGCTGAGCCACACGGCGTCGACCATTTCGCGCGAATAGGGAATTTCCAGGCGCAGAAGATCGGCATAGGTCAAATGGCCGCAGCGCAATTTGCGCACCCATTCTTGTCCGTGCACCAGCAGGATATCGTCGTCGCTAGCCGGCTCGGGAACAATGAAATCCTCCTCGGAAGCGATTCCCTCGGCGAGAAGTTGATCGTGAATCAGACGATATTTCGAAGAAGGAAAGACGTGATCGCCCAAATGCAGGTCGTAGTTCTCGCTGTAGACCAGCTTGAAGGGCAGCATAACGTGCTATTCCTCTTCGCCCGCCAGCCGCTTGTAGAGCCGCTGCAAGTCCCCGGCGTTGTAATACTCGATTTCGATGCGCCCCGCGCCGCGCGCGCCTTCCACGATTATCACCCGCGTGCCGAGCGCGCGCTCCATCTCCTGAATCGCCGCGCGCATGTTGGGATCGACGGGTTTCGCCGCAGCCGGCGCGGATTCTTCCTTCGGCGACACGAGTTTTTCGAGCGCGCGAACACTCAAGCCTTGCTCAGCGGCGCGTAGCGCAAGTTTGCGCTGCACATCGGCGGCAAGGCCGACAAGAACTTTGGCGTGACCCATGGAAAGCGCGCCTTCGGCGACCATCGCCTGCACTTCGCCCGCTAATTTCAGCAAGCGTAGAAAATTCGTGATGGTGGCGCGATCTTTTCCGGTGCGCTGCGCGATTTGCTCGTGCGTCAGGGCGAAATCGCGGCTCAGTTGCTCGAAGGCGTGCGCCGTTTCGATGGCGTTCAAGTCCTCGCGCTGGATATTTTCGATCAGCGCGACTTCGAGCAGACGATCATTCGAAACATTTTGGACAATCGCAGGAACCCCCGAGAGTCCCGCGATTTTCGAGGCGCGCCACCGTCGTTCACCCGCCACAAGTTCAAAACGTTCCGTTGATCCGGGCGCGGGCCGCACCAGAATCGGCTGAACGACACCGTTGGCGCGAATCGATGCGGCCAATTCGGCGAGCCTTTCGGGTGAAAACGTCCGGCGCGGCTGGCTGGGATTCGGCTGAATCGCGTCGACGGGGATTTCGCGCACCCCGCCGTTGGTGCTCGCGGCCGGCGCCCCAGGCGGAGGAGCAGGTGCGGGTTGCGGCGCGCGCGACGCGATCAGCGATTGCAGACCGCGGCCGAGCGCCTTACGCCCCTCCGGCTTCCCGCTGCTTGGGCTCATTCGCAAGAATCTCCTTCGCTAATTGAATATAGCTCTCCGCACCCTTACTGCGCACGTCATAAAGCAGAATGGGTTTGCCGAAACTGGGCGCTTCGGCTAAACGCACGTTGCGCGGAATCATGGTTTGAAACGCTTCGCTGCCGAAGAACTCGCGCAGATCGCCGGCCACTTGCTGCGAAAGCTTGGTGCGATCGTCGTACATGGTGAGCACGGCGCCTTCGAGCTTCAGCGCCGGATTCAAGCTTTCGCGCACGCGTTCCAGCGTATCGAGCAATTCGGAGACGCCTTCCAGAGCAAAATACTCGCACTGTACCGGCACCAGCAGCGTGTCCGCGGCGACCAACGCGTTGACCGTCAGCAAGTCGAGCGACGGCGGGCAATCGAGCAGGATGAATCGATAGTCGTTGCGCACCGGCTCGATCGTTTCGCGCAAGCGGAACTCGCGGCGCTCTTCGTTGGTGAGTTCGGGCGCGGCGCCCGCCAGATTCTTGCTCGACGGCGCCAGGAACAAGCCTTCCAGCGCCGTGGGCAGGATCACTTCTTGAATCGTCCGCTCGCCCGCCAGCGCTTCGTAAATCGTGGGGCGCCCGGGATCGCGCGCGTACCCGAGACCGCCGGTGGAATTCGCTTGTGGATCGCAATCCACCAGCAGCACGCGGCATTCTGCCGCGGCTAGTGAGGCCGCTAAATTGATGGCGGTGGTCGTCTTTCCGACTCCGCCCTTCTGATTCGCAATGGCAATGACGCGCGACATTTTCGCCAGAGAGAAAACTATATAACAGAAGTAGGGACAGGCATCCTTGCCGGTCCCGCGGTCGAACGCGACAGTCGAGGACGCCTGTCCTACTGTGATAATGTGGTCAGTGAGGGGGGGAGAGTCGCCATGGAAGTGGAGATGCGCATTCGCGGGCTGATGATGGACCCGGTTACGAATATGCCCATCGTCATTTTGAAAGATGTCGGCGGCAGCACCATCCTACCGATTTGGGTCGGCATCTACGAGGCCAACGCCATCGCCTTGGAAATCGAGAAAGTCACTACGCCGCGCCCCATGACGCACGACCTGATTAAGAATTTGTTGATGGGCTTGAACACCGAAGTGCGCAAAGTGGTGGTGAACGATCTTCGCGAGGACACTTTTTACGCGCTGATTTGGCTGGAACGCGACGGGCAAACGATTTCCATCGACTCGCGTCCCTCGGACGCCTTGGCGCTGGCGCTGCGCTTGGATTGTCCCATCTTTGTGGAAGACGCGGTGTTGAAAACGTCCAAGCAAGTGGGCTCGGTCTCTGAGAAAATCAACACCGAGGATATTCGCAAGTGGCTGGAGAATCTTCCCGACGAGGACATGGGCCGCTACAAGATGTAGCCCGCGTCCTGGCGTTCGTGCTCCCGCTCGCGGCGGTCGCCGCGCGCGCGCAAGACACGCCCGATCCGATGCTCGGCACCGTGCCGTTCGAGCGTTGGATGATCGCCGGCGACCACACCCAGATTCCCTGGAAAGTCACCGTATCGCCCGCCACGCTCGACAATCATCAGCGTTTGAAGGTCACCATCGGCATCGCCGTCGAGGGAAAAGAAATCGTCAAGCGCGCGCGCGGACAATTCCGCATTCTCCTGCAATTCAACGATGAACAAGGCGGCGTCTACGAAGATCACGGAATCCTGGAACTGAAGGACGTAACCGCGCGGGTGCGCTCGCAAGGTTTTTACTACACGCATTCGGCGTTCCTGCGCCCCGGCGACTATCGTGTGGGGATCGCGCTGGTGGACACCGCCACGCGCGAGCACAGCTTCGCGCGCCGCACGATTCACGTGGACGAAATCAAGGACGATCCGTTGCCGCTGGCGTGGAACGCGATCGCGCCAGTGGAGATTCTGGCGCACGACGATGCGCCGGAGGCGTGGTATCTGCCCTATGTCGCGGGACGCCTGTCGCTCTCACTGAGCACGGCGCGTTTGATGCGCCTCGACTTGCTGATGAATCTTCCGGCGGAAGACGCCAGCGCCACGCTCTATCGCAACAGCATGGGCGCGTTGTTGCCGGCGTTCAAGGCCCTCTATCAACTGGGCGGACAAACCGCGCTGGTGAACGCCGCGGTGCTCGACCTGACGCGCCAGCGTGTGAGCTTCGAGCAAGCGCAGGGACGCGATCTCGACTGGACGTCGCTGAAGAATTCGCTGGGACTCGCGAATCCCAACGTAATCGACGTGCATTCGCTCGGGAATCGCGGGAAGAGTGTGGAGTTTTTTCTCTCGGAGATCAACCGCCGCATGGACGCGGGCGTGAAATGGCGGAGTGAAACGCATCCGCGCGCGGAAATCTCCAAGGCCGCCGACACCGGCGAGGAAGCGAAGCCGCCGCGCGAAGCCGGGAACGCCGTGGTTATTCTCTCGGGACCGATGATGTTCCCCAAGGGTACCGAGATGCATCAGATTCAGCCGGAGGAAGGCGCCGATTGTCCCGTGTTCTACATCCGCTATCACACCCCGCTGGAGCGGCGCGTGGTGCAGTATCTCACCACGATGCCGGCGAACATGAACAATCGCACGGTGGGACCGCCCGTGAAGGGGCGCAGCAGCGGCGCCGTGCAGTCGACGCCGCAAGCCACCACGGTGACGGCCACGGCCGTCGATCCGTTTTCACCCGAGGAAGCCGACGCGCTGGAGAACACGCTGAAGCCTCTGCATCCGAAATTGTTCGACGTGACGACGCCGGAGGAATTTCGCAAGGCGTTGGCGGAAATTATCGATCAACTGGGCCGCAGTAGCGACGGCAGCGCGCACCCGGCGAGCCGCGCCCAGAGTTCCCCGACTCCACAGCCATGAACGCGGCCGGTGACCGCTTTTGAACAGCGGCCGGAAATGTGCTTCACTAAAATATGCCCATGCGCTTTGCCGGCAAAATCGCTTCAGCCATCGCCGCATTCGCGGCCGTGATTCTGTTCACGGGTGCGGCCGTTGCACAACGACGCCCGGCACTAGTGACGCTGCGCACGCCGTGCTTGATCGAATACCTGAACGCGAACGAACCCGCCGCGCGCCAAGATGAAGGCGCACGCACGCAGCGCATTCGCCAGCGGATGCTGTCGAACGAAGGCGACCAGTATCGCGCGTCACTGCGCGCCGCGAAGGCGCCGTTTGTTGAAACCATGCGCCAGCGCGGAATCACCGTCAACTCCCAAACCGAAACCGTGCTGAACGCGATCACCATCGAAGCCACCGACGACGACCTGGCATGGCTCCGCGCGCAACCCGGTGTGGCGTCGGCGGAATACGCGATGGAAATGCGCGCGGCCCTCGATGCCGCCACGAAACTCACGGGCGCGGCGCAAGTGTGGACGCAACTCGGCGGCGCTTCGCAAACCGGCCGGGGCATCAAGGTCGCGATGGTCGATTCCGGCATCGACATTACCAATCCCATGTTCAACGACTCGGGATTCAGCGCCCCCGCGGGATTTCCCAAGGGTGACGACGCCACGGCCATCGCCAACTACACCAACGACAAAGTGATTGTGGCGAAGAATTTCGTGATCTGCTCGCAGGACAGCTCGTGCAATCCCACATTCGATAACACTCCCGCTGACGGATACGGTCACGGCAGCCACACGGCGTCGATTGTGGGAGGCAATTGCGTCACGTCGCCGGCCAACACGACGATCTGTGGAACGGCCCCTGGCGTGTTCCTGGGCAACTACAAAGTTTTCGATACCACCAACAGCTACTCGACGAGCAATTGGGTGCTGAACGCGATGGATGCCGCCGTCCTCGACGGCATGGACGTGATCAATTTCAGCGGAGGGAGCTCGCACACCGCGGGATTTACGCCCACCACCGCGCAGCTCTACACGCCGATCCACAACGCGGTGGCGGCCGGCGTGCCCGTGGCGGTCTGCGCGGGGAATTGCGGACCGAACGGCGCGCCTAGCGAGTGCGTTTCGTTCGGCGACAGTTCGATGTGGGCGCCGGCGGTCTCGCCCGATGCGATCAGCGTGGGCGCAAGCACCAATTCGCACGTGTTCGCGATGCTCGGTAAACTGCAAGTGTCCTCGCCCGTTTCGCTGGCCATCAATGCCAATCCCGGATCGTCGCCGGTCCTCCAGACCGCCATCGGACCCGCGACGCTGGCGAGCGTGTCGGGCATCGACTCCACGAAATTGTTGTGCAGCCCCGCGCCGGCCGGAAGCCTCGCGGGAAAAATCGCGCTGGTCATGCGCGGCACGTGTGCGTTCACAACCAAAGTGAACGATGCCGCGGCGGGCGGCGCCATCGCCGTGGTCATTTACGACAGCTCGGTCGAATCGTTGGCGTTCTTCGGCCTCAGCACCAGCGGAGCGCAGATTGCTTCGGCGGGGATCACGCAATCCGACGGGCAGAATCTCGAGTCGTTGATTGCAAGTTCCGGTAGTGTGCAGGTTCAGTTGTTCCCCGCCGCGCCGAGCTTTGCGCCGCAAACCGCCGACTTGGTGTCGAGCTACTCGAGCCGCGGACCGAATCTCGATTACACCGTGAAACCGGACGTGCTGGCGCCCGGCGACGTTTACGCCGCGACGCAAACCCTGAACAGCGCGGCCGGCACGGTCTTCGATCCGTCGCATTTCAATTACGGCGACGGCACCAGTTATGCCACTCCGCAAGTGGCGGGCGCGGCGGCCATTCTCAAGCAACAACGCCCCGCGCTTACGGCGCACGACATCAAGAGCGCGCTCGTGAACACCGCCGCCGCGATCACCGCGACACAAGACGGATCGCCCGCCGGCGTGATGCAAACCGGCGCGGGCCGCTTGAATATTCCGGCGGCGCTCGCAACGACGCTCACTTCCGATCCGGTCTCGATTAGCTTTGGTCTCCTGACGAGTCTCGGGAGCACCGCTTCGGCGTCGGTGACGCTGAAAGGCGTGGGCACGCAATCGGAAACGTTCAAGCTTTCGGTGGCGCCGGTGGTTTCCGATCCGCGCGTTTCGGTAACGCCGGGTTCGTCGACCATCACGGTTTCGCCGGGGCAGACTGTATCGGTCCTCGTGAACTTCAGCGCGCCGGCCGGCGTCACCGGCGTATACGAAGGTTTTGTGATCGTGGCGAGCCAAACGGGCTCGACGTCGCTGCGCATTCCGTATTGGGCGTTGCTCGGCGCGCCGTCCGTGCCCGCGGGAAGTCTCGTGGACGGCGCCGCCTTCGCCGGTTCGGTGGCGCCCGGCGGAATCGCGTCGCTGTTTGGATCGAATCTAGGCGGCGATCCCGCGCTCGCCTCGGCTTTGCCGTTGACTACGAATCTCGCACATAGCCAGGTGTTCATTGTGCAAACGCTTTCCGGCACGACCACGACAAACCCCATGCCGATTTTTTACACTTCCGGCGGACAAGTGAATTTCCAAATGCCGTACGCACTCTCTGCAACCGCGAACGCGCGAGTCTACGCGGTGGTGGACGGCGTGAACACCGCTCCGTTGACCTTCACGCCGGCGACGGTCGCGCCACAAGTCTTCACGACAACATCCGGGAGCACGACCATTGGCGTTGTGGTGCACGGCGTCGGCGGTGGACTCATCACCGCGTCCTCGCCGGCGGCGGCCGGGGAAGTCGTGACGATTTACGCCACCGGATTGGGCGCGGTGATACCGGCGGTGGCCACGGGCGCGGGCGCGCCATTGAGTCCGCTAGCCAACACCGCCGGCGTGACGACGGCGACAATCGGATCGAAGACCACCACTGCCAGTTTCTCGGGACTCGCGCCCGGCTTCGTCGGTTTGTATCAAGTGAACGCGGTCGTTCCGAGCGGACTTTCGTCGGGTTCGCAATCCCTGACGATTTCGGTGAGCGGCGTCGCGAGCAAATCGGTGACGACTTTCGTTCAGTAAAACTTTGGGGTGTGGCGGCGGGCGCGCACGCAGGAATTCGGCTTGTGTCGCGGGAGATAGCGATTCTCGGGGTCGTGGCTCAATCTGAATTTGATCCCTGTGGAACTGTGAGCCAATCGTCTGCGCAGCCGCTTTGTGTCTCTTTTGTATCAGGGAATCGCTTCAGCCGCCGCGAACCACGGCTGATCCACAATCTTGCCCAATGGAAAGCCGCAGGGGTTTGTGTGAAAACTCAGCCCTGACCTGCGGCAGCAGGCGGCACAATGTTAGCCCCTGGCGAGGCGTTTGCCGAGCCTGGGGACACTGTTGTCTCGAATACGAGCCTGCAGCGCAGGCGGCACAAGCGCATCGGATGGCACTGTCGTCTGTGTCGCCAGCTGCGCAGGCTCGGCGCGCTAACGGATTACCCCAGGCTCGGCAAAAAACGCCTCGCCAGGGGCTAACATTGCGCCGCCTGCTGCCGCAGGCTCGGAGTTGCGTTGTCACACAGACTCCGCAGGGGCTAAAGCCCAGGAACAAGGGCCTGCTGGTCCAGCGGCTCGACTGAGGCTTGGCTGAAGCCGTGCCCTTGATACAAAATATACCTACGCGCAAGGGTTCGATTTCCGCAAATCCTGTGATCGGAATTCAAATTGAGCCACCATCATTTTCGGCGGCTGGTTGCTTCCTGATTGATCCCGGGTTACGATACCCCACACGAAAATGCTCGCCACCGGCCCTTGGACCCAAATCTATTTCCCCTTTGGCGCGTCGCTCTGGCCGCTCTCGACGTTAGTGGCCGCGCTGCCGACGCTGCTGCTCTTCTACCTGCTCGCGGGACGCGGCGCGAAGCCGCATTGGTCGGCGCTCAGCGCCGGGGGACTGGCGGTGGCGATCGCCAGCGTGGTTTTTCACATGCCGTGGACGATGTCCACCGCAAGCTTTCTATTCGGTGCGGGATTTGGCGTCAAGATCGCTTGGATTGTCGTGTGTGCCGTCTACCTCTACGACGTTTCCGTCGAAACCGGGCAGTTCGAAATCATGAAAGATTCCGTCGCCGCGCTCTCCGCCGACCGCCGCCTGCAAGCGTTGCTGGTGGCCTTCGCGTTCGGCGCGTTCATTGAAGGATGCGCGGGATTCGGTTCGCCCATCGCCATCTCGGGCGCGTTCATGATCGGCCTGGGCTTCGATCCATTTCACGCCGCGGTGCTCAACTTGATCGCCAATACCGCGCCCGTCGCGTGGGGATCGATCGGCACGCCCGTGCACACGCTCGCCGCCGTCACAGGATTGCCGGAGTCCGACTTAAGCGCGTGCATCGGACGCATCTTGCCGATCACCGCGTTGATCGTGCCCTTCTGGATGGTCCGCGTGCTCGTGGGAAAAGATCCCTCGCCGTGGAAACGCGTGTGGGAAGTGTGGCCGGCGATCGTGACGTGCGGCGCATCGTTTGCGATCACGCAATTTCTGTGGGCGAATTACGTCGATAGCAACCTGGTGGACATCGCCGCGGCGGCGGTGTGTTTGTTCACGATGGTGGCGTTCCTGAAATTCTGGAAACCGAAATCGTCCGGCGTGTTCGACTCGCCCGCCGTACAATCGGTACCGTTCGGAAAAGCGTTTCGCTCCTGGACGCCGTTCCTGATCCTCAGCGTTTTCGTCCTGCTGTGGGGATTGCCCGCCGTAAAAAACAAATTGAACGACAAGACCACGCCGATTTTCGACATGCCCGGCTTGCATAATCAAGTGCAGCGCGACGCCCCGGTAGTGGCGAAACCCACCAAGGAGGCCGCGCGCTTCGACGCGAATTGGCTCACGGCCACCGGAACGGCCGCGTTTCTCGCGGCGTTTCTTTCGGGACTCGTGCTCGGCTTGGGTCCCGTGAAATTGATGCGGGTCTTTTTTCACACGCTGTATCGCATGCGTTTCGGCGTCCTCGCGATCACCGCGATGTTGGGACTCGGCTACGTCACGCGATACTCCGGCATGGACGCCGTGCTTGGACTCGCGTTCACGCATGCCGGATGGTTCTATCCATTTTTCGGCACGTTCCTGGGATGGCTCGGTGTGGCGCTCACCGGCAGCGACACGGCGTCAAACGCGCTCTTCGGCAGTTTGCAGCGGATCACCGCGCAACAATTGCGCATCGATCCCATCCTGATGGGCGCGGCCAACAGCGCCGGCGGCGTAATGGGAAAGATGGTCGACGCGCAATCGATCGTGGTGGCCACGGCGGCCACGCGACAATTCGGACAAGAGGGCCGCATCTTGCGCGCGCTGGTGTGGCACAGCTTAGCGCTGGCGTCGATTGTCGGCGTGATCGTGATGATTTACGCGTACGCGCTTGGCACGTTGGTGCCGCACGGACTCACCTTCGTCAAGTGAGCGGCGATCGTCATGGGGCGGCGGAGCCTCGGGCCTTGCTTGTGAACTATCCACGCCTTTCAAGCTGGCCGTGTTTTCGACTTTCATGAAATTCCTCTTTTTTCCGGTTGCCTCCAAAATGAATTAGTGTATGCTTTCCCTGAATTATCCGGAGGATTTAACGAGGTTTCGGTTTGTAAACCGGAAAATGCCTCATACTGGAGATCGTTTATGCATCGATACATCCTCGCCGCTTTGCTGTCGCTTGCCACTGGCGGGAAGGCGTGGGCGGTCGTTGTCATTGATAGCCAAGGAGACGCCAACTTTCGGGGCCAGGTGATGGCCTGTTTCGAGCGCTTCAGCGGAGCCGGTGGAGACGCGGCGAGTATCCTGGACCAGTTGAATCAGCCTTCTCCGCAGTCGCATCGCATTACGATTGAACCCACAGCCGACACGGTGAATCACACGACGCCGGCGGGCGATGGCGCAAATTTCACGCCGGGTACCGGCCCCGGGCCCGGATCGGACGCAACGATCGAATGGAATCCCACGAACGTCACTCCGTACGCCGATGGTACGCCGCGAGATCCCTGTGCGAGCCTTTTGCACGAAATGAAGCACGCGTTGGATGACGACAAGGGACAACGGAACCGTAACTTGTACGCACCTTCGCCCCTTCCTGGCTCTGGAATTCCGATTGTCGAGGTCGATGGATGCCGGGAAGAGAATAAATACCGGAAGAAGGTAGGTTTGCCTCAGCGGCATAAATATGGGACGCACGATCTTCCGCCTGACGCTGTTTTCTAGGAGGCAGTTATGCAAATTTTGTCTGGGCGGTTTTTAGGAAGACTGACTTGCTTGGCAGCCGTTTTCCTTGCCGCAGCTTCTTCTATGAGCGGTCAAGTGATGTTTAGCGCAGTTGCCTCGAAGGCCGTGTTTGCTCCCGGGGAGCGAATCGCGATACGCTTGACCCTCCGGAATCAGGGGAAGAAACAGGTTTTGATCAGCGATCTGACGCTCGGAACGGTCACGGTGACTTCATTTCAGCGCGACGGAAAGAACATCGCCGGCCGTAAGACGGAGATTAACTTGGACGACGAACTGGGCGCTGCGCTGATCCGCAGTCTAAAGCCGTTAACGACGAATCAGAGCATCACCGCGGACTGGCGTAGCATGACTGATCCCAAGTTAGCGGGTCAAGCACTACAAACGGCTCAGTACGTACAGAGTGGTCTACCGATTGGGACGCTATACCCGGCCAATGTTCCTGGAGTTTATCGTGTTTCGATCCAGTATCATTTACCGGCAGTCCCGGGAGCGCCGGCCACCGCGTTCTCCGGCAAGACAAACGTAGCGAGCTTCCAGTTTCAAATCAAATAATTGAGACGACATTCGGCGGCTGGTGCCGCACGGGTTGACGTTCGTGAAGTAATTGCGCCCTTCAGCGTTTGCGTTGCAGGATCCGCCACAGATTGCCCGAGAAAATCGCTTCCTGCGAGGCGCTCGGTACGTCGCAACCTTTTAGCATTTCACGATAGCGGGCGCGCTCCTGATCGAAGCCCTCCAGAGTGTCGCTGTTAATGTCGGAGCCGAAGACCAGCTTTTCGAAAGCATTCGGCGCCGGTCCCGGGCCGGCGAGACCTTGGACGCCCGACCACCAAAAGACGGATTTGAAAAACTTATAGTCGTCGCTTTTCTTCTGGAGCGTCGAGCCGCTCACATCGAAGTAGAGATTGGGATTCCAACGGGCCAGCTCGGCGGCCCACGCGTAGTCGGGATTCCCGAGATGCGCGCCGATGACGATGGTTTTCGGATATTTGCGCGCGATCAAATCGAGCGTGGTCACGCGCAAGCGCGCCGAACTGAATGAACTCGGAATGTTTGGGTTCTCGCGGAGAAGAACGCCGGTGTGAAACAACAGGATCATTCCGTACTTGTCGGCGCGTTCGTAGATGGGCCAATAGCTCGGATCGTCGAGATCCTTCAGCGATTTTGTCAATTCGCCGAGCCCGCGAAATCCGGCGGCTTGAAACCGATCGACCTGCTCGAGCGCGTGCGGATCGTCGAGGCTGATCTCTCCGAAACCGATCAAGCGCTGCGGATGTTTCTGAATGAACGCGCGCACCACCGCCATTTCGGAAGGCGGCGTGAGGACGAACGCCATTCCGTTCACCGAATCCATTTTCGCGGCGAGCTTTTCGAGAAAGGCCGGATTGCCTTTGTAGTGCACGTGGCAATCGATAATCTCAGGCGGCGCGCCCCGCGCCCAACGCGCCCATCCCAAGACCGCGGCCAGAACGACCAGCAGTCCAAAGTACCGCCTCATGTTTCGCCTCGTTTCGCCCCTACTGCTTTTGGCGCGTTACAGGTTAACAGGAATCAGCGCGCGGACTCCAAAACTTGGCGGGTATCTTTCGTCGGATCGTTTTCCACGTGGCAGGGTGTATCGAAGATCATTACGTCGCGCTTTGACGCCGAGTACGCCGGCCATTCGGGCAAGCCTTTGCTGGTGGGCTTGCCGGTGCGAGCGAGCGATGCCCATGCGCCGGCGCTCTGCGCTTCGAGTTCGCGCATTTTCGGAGTGATGGGGCCGGTCATGTTTTGGCAAAGATCGACGTGGTTGAACACGAATGGAATTTCCATGGTGTGCGGCGCGCGCAAGTTCATCACCGGCGTTTCCCACGCCCACACGTACATGTACGTTGCGCCGCGGCCCAGTGCCGCGCGGCGCTCCGCTAAATGAATCGCGCCGATCGCGGCGGCGTCGGTCGAGATGTTGCTCGACAGCTCGTACAGCGTGGCGTTCGGATCGCGTTTGCGATACGCGGCGACGATTCGTTCGGCGTCCGCGCCAAGCAATCTCGTGGCGTTCTCGAGCAGGCCTTTTTCATCGAGCTGTCCGTAGGCCGGCGTGTCGATGTCGTAGACGGTTCGCTCGGTGCGGGTGTATCCCACGATCACGGGTATGCCGGCGCTCAGTGTCGTTGCATTTGGTTCAAACGGATTCGCAGGCAACACGCGGCCATCGACTACCGGCGCGAAGCGCGACTTGTTGCCTGCGTCCATCAAGCGATCGAGCGGGACATCGCGCAAGTTTTTGGTTCCGAGCTCTTTGAAAAGCGCATCGGCGCTTTTTGTCGCCGCTTCGGGCGTTGCGGCCGCGAGTAACGCGCCACTCTCGATGATCGCCGCGTGAAAAAGTCCCGTTGCACTCGGCATTCCGAGAAGCACGGAGACTTTTTGCCCGCCGCCCGATTGTCCGAAGATCAATACGCGATTCGGATCGCCGCCGAACGCCGCGATGTTGTCGCGCACCCACTGGAGCGATGCGACGATATCTTGTTGTCCAAGATTTGCTGTCAGCGAATCGCCCAGGTAAAGATAGCCGAGCACGCCCAAGCGATGATTGATCGACACGACGACAACGTCTTGATGCGCGGCCAATCCCGCGCCGTCGTAACCGAGCGATCCGCCCGCGCCTTGATCGTATCCACCACCGTGAATCCACACCATCACCGGGCGCTTGCCGGAATCCGCGCGAGGAGTCCAAACATTCAGGCACAAGCAGTCTTCGGAAACTTGATCGCGATTCGTAAATCCCAGCACGCTGAAAAACTGGCGCTGCTTTTCACCGCGCGGACGATTCGATTGCGGCGCGGGATGCCCGAACTCAAGGGCGTCGCGCACGCCGGTCCAAGGCGCGGGCGGTTGCGGTGGCATGTAACGATTCGCAGCGGCGGTCGAAGCGCCGTAGGGAATGCCTTTGAAAACATCCACGCCGGCACTGCGCCGTCCGCGGACTTTGCCGGCCGTCGTGGAAACGACGGGATCGGGCGCGGCCGCGAACGCGGACGCCGCCGCGCCGCCTGTCAAGGCGAGAAACGTTCGACGATTCATGCTCTTCGCACTCACTCACCGGAAAGTATAGCTGAGCAACGCCCGCACATTGAATAATCCATCGTTGGTGATCGGCGAGGTGGGACTTCGCTGCACAAACAGCGGACTATAGAACCCATCCACCTTACCGGGGGAAAACCCGATGCGGCGAAAAGAAAAGCGCGGAGAAATCCGATTGGATCTCTCCGCGCTTAAGGACTTGCCAGCCGGCTAGAAGCTGATGCGCGCGCCGACTTGCACCGCTCGCGCACCGGCCGACGAGAACGTTTGTCCGGCTCGCGCGGTCGGCTGACCGAAGGCGAACGTTTGTGTCGAGGTCGCGGGGGCCTTGGCGTCGAGGTTCATGGAATATCCCGTGAGGTTCGAGATATTGAACGCATTGAACATTTCCGTGAAGATCGCCACTTTGTATCTTTCCTTGAACGTGAACGTCTTCGTGAGGCGGAAGTCTTGCGCGATAGTGGGATCGCCGAACTCATAGTTCGACGGCAGCACCAACTGTGACGCGATCGTAGCGCCTTGCGCGTTCTTGGTGCCCACGATCGACGAGTTGTAGCTGTTTACCGCGTTGGCCAAATCGCTCTTGCTGGAGCCGGCATTCAAGCTGCCGTAGGCGATGCCCGGCAGCGGTTCGCTGGAACCGGCGGCGACCGTGCCCGGCAAGATCAAACCGCTGACGTTCGGTGTCGCCGGTGTCTTGGTGATAATCGAGTTGTTCACCGTGAGCTGGAAGCCCCAACCGAGTTGCACCGTGCCTGCCGTGTTGATCACGTTGTGCGCCAGGTACTGTCCGTAGCCGGCGTTGTAGTTCAGGTTGTTCCACACCACTTCGTCGTAAGCGCGTTGCAGCGCGTACGACGCGATGAAGTTGTAGCGGCGGCCCGACTTCACGAGCTTGGTGAGCAAGCCTTCGTACGTCGCGCGTCCCAAATCCTGCCAGAACGTGATGGGACCCGTAGAGCATTCCGCATTCACGTTGGCGGCGGAGAGCGGATCGGTGGCGCCCTTACCGGTGCACAACGGAATCACCGGCTGCGGCGTCGTGGATCCGAGATAACGGTTGAACAGATTGCGGTCCACTTCGCCGAGAGCGACGTTTTCACCCTGGCGGCGCGCCCAGTCGGCGTTCAACACCAGTCCGTGACCGAAATCGTGCTGGATGCCAAGCGATGTTTGATAGCTGCGCGCGAAGGGGAAGTTCGGCGGGAAAATTTCCACGCCCTGCTTGAAGTAGTTAATGCCCGTGGGACCGCTGAACGACCCTGAGGTCGGCGGATTGCCGAGCGCCGCGGTAATCGCGGGAGTCTGCCGCGCGACAAGCTGCGTGAATTGTCCGACGGTCATGTTGGTCAGCGCGCTCAATGGCAAAGGAGCGCCCACCGGAATCGGTGCGAGTCCCGCGCCGATGTTGATCAATCCGAACGGCGCCAGTTGCGCTTGCAGCGTCGCGTCGTTGACGAACGCGCTGGCGGCCAGCGTGTAACGGCCGTCGAGCAGCGGTCCAATGACTGGAGCCTCGCGCAGATAGTAGTATCCCGGCGAACTGTCCCAGTAAATTCCGGCGCCGCCACGAATCACCGTCTTGCCGCTCTTGCCGGGACTCCACGCGAATCCCACGACCGGTTGAAATTCCTTCACGTTGTTGGCGGTGGGCGAGAGATCCGTGCCCAGGATCGGCGAAAGATATCCAGGCTTGGCAAGATCGCCGTTGAACAATCCCACTTGCGCGTTCCAGGCCAGTCCGTAATTGAACGTGAGGTTCGGACGGAATTTCCACTGATCCTGCACGTACGCGCGATATTGACTCTGGCCTTTGTGATCCGAGTAGTTGTAGGGAGCCGGCGTGGAAACCGCGCCGACACCGACGCCCGAGAAAATCGAGCTTGAGAGGCTCAGAACGGGCAGCTTCAGCACGTCCGAGTCGCTGGTGAGAACGCTGGGCATTCCTGGGAACAGGGCCGACGCGCCCACAGCCTTAATGTACGTCGGTGAGAATGCCGCGGTACAAAGCGGCGTGCAGAATCCCCAAAGTCCCGCGGAGATCACGCGGTTGATATCGCCGCCGATCTTCACGCGATGGTTGCGAATCTGCCAGTTCAACGAATCGGTGAATTCATAACGGCGCGAGTTGCGTGCTTGCGGCGCGTTGAAATTCGGTCCGGTGGCCGGAAAGTTCGACCCGTTGAAGAAATACACATTCGGCAGGCTGCCGGCTACGCAAGGACTGTTGCAATCCCCGCTAACTGATTGATTATTATGGTTGTTCCAATAATTAAATTGAAAGCGGGCATCGTTGACAATCTGGGGCGTTAGGGTAGAGGTAACCCCCATGATGCTTTGATCGGCCCAGTTTGTGTTGTGCGCCCAATTCGACGGATCGCCGAACTCGAGTGATTGCCCGAATCCCGCGTTGCCGTCGTGCGAATAGCGTATGAACGCGTTGTGCTTGTCGTTGATGTGATAATCCACGCGCAAGCTGAAAAGATCCTGGTGATACGGCGATCCGTAAGTGCCGGCGAGATTGATGAACGCCGGGTCGGTCGATTGCACCGAAACCGCCTGGACTTGATTCTGATACTCGTACGACGTGAAGAAGAACAGCTTGTCTTTCTTCAGCGGTCCGCCGAGGGAGAAGCCGGGATTCCGGCGCGCAAAAAACGGATTGTTTCCGCCGGGAATCGTGAGGCGCTGTAAATACGGATACGCCGCCATGTTGTGATCGCGGAAATAGAAGAATCCCGAGCCGTGATACTGGTTGCTGCCCGAGCGCGTCACCACGTTGATGGCGCCGCCGGCCGCGACCGGCGTGGAAATATCGAAATTCACGGTGGACGTTTGGAATTCCTGCACCGTTTCGGTGGAGAAATTCATGGACGTCATGCCGCCGCCCACGTCGATGGAGTCCGACGTGTTGCCGCCGTCGATCGTCATCGTGGTGCGATTGCCCGCGCCCAGCACGCTGACCGTGAAGAGCACGTTGAACTGCGCCACGGTGCCGGTGCCGATGGTCACGCCGGGTTCAAGCTTGGCCAATTGCTGGAACGAGCGTCCGTTCATCGGCAGATCTTCGATGGTTTCATGTTGCACTACGCCCTGGATCACGTTGGTGTCGTAATTCATCTGCGCACCGGCGGCTTCTACCGTCACGGTGTCTTTGGTGGTGCCGATCTTCATCTGAAAGTCAACGCGCGTGGAGCTGCCGACGTCCACCGTCGCCGCGCGCTCGCGCGTGGAAAAGCCGGTGGCTTCCACCTGCACGCCATACGTGCCGGGAAGCAAGCTCACCATTGAGTACGAGCCATTCGCCGCGCTCGTAGTGTCACGCGACACGCCCGTGTCCCGATTCGTGACGACGACTTTTGCGTTGGGAATCACCGCGCCTTGCGCGTCGGTCACGGTGCCGGAAATACTTCCCGTGGCTTGCGCCCCCAGAGCCGCCGCGCACGCGACAACGCAAACCAAGACGCCTACATAACGCCATGCTGACATGGAGCCTCCTCTATACAACTGTTCAGTTGTGGTCCACAGCCTCATCTCGCAAATTGCTAACCGCTCGCCAGCCTTGCTATCACGCATGAGAGTGAACTGAGGTGAAAACAGAGTCAAGAACAAAGGCGCGGCATTTGGATAATGTCTGTTTGGTGTGAATATACACTTAACAGGGTTAAGTGAACGTTGTTCGAGTAGACTGTCGATATGCGGGGCTTGCAAATTTGGCGGATGGCTTTTCGCGCAGCCCAGCCATTGGGCCGGCGATTGCTATGGATTTGCCGCCAACTTTGGCACGAAATCACCGGATCGCTCTTTCTGGTGATGTCGCTTTCCGCCCTTCCTTCGCTCATAAAACACTGGCGCACGCAGGAATACGGATACGCCGCGCTCGCCGCGACGTTCATGCTCACGATGGTGTACTTCGGCGTCACCGCATTCATGCGCGCGCGGCGAATCCATCGCCAGGGAGCGCCCTCATGAGCAGTCACTCGCCGGAAGCCGCGGAAAAAATCGGACAGCCCGGCGAATTTCCTTTCACGCGCGGCATCCACCCGGAAATGTATCGCAGCAAACTCTGGACCATGCGGCAATACGCCGGCTTCGGCACGGCCGAGGAATCGAACCGTCGCTACCGTTACCTAATCTCGCAGGGACAAAAAGGACTCTCCGTCGCTTTCGACTTGCCCACGCAAATCGGCATGGACTCCGATTCCACGCTTGCCGCGGGCGAAGTCGGTAAAGTCGGCGTGGCCATCGATTCGCTCGACGACATGGAGACGCTTTTTTCCGGCATTCGCTTGCAAGACGTGACGACCTCGATGACCATCAACGCGACGGCGGCGATCCTGCTCTGCCTCTACGTCGCGACGGCGAAGCGGCAAGGCGCGGACTTGCGCAAAATCTCCGGCACCGTGCAGAACGACATATTGAAGGAGTACATCGCGCGCGGAACTTACATTTATCCGGTCGCGCCGGCGATGCGCTTGGTCACGGATTTGTTCGCGTGGTGTCAAACGGACTTGCCCGCGTGGAACACAATTTCCATCAGCGGCTATCACATTCGCGAAGCGGGATCCACGGCGGTGCAGGAAGTTGCGTTTACGCTCGCCGATGCAATCGCCTACGTGGAAGCGGCTCTCAAGGCCGGTCTCGACATCGACGATCTTGGTCCGCGCCTTTCGTTTTTCTTCAACGCCCATAGTCATCTGCTGGAAGAAGTCGCGAAATATCGCGCCGCGCGGCGATTGTGGGCGCGCATCATGCGCGACCGCTTCCAAGCGCGCAATCCGCGCTCGCAAATGTTGCGCTTCCACACGCAGACCGCCGGATCGACGCTCACCGCGCAGCAACCGAACGTGAATTTGGTGCGCACGGCGATCGAAGCGCTGGCGGCGGTGCTCGGCGGCACGCAATCGTTGCACACGAACTCGCGCGACGAAGCGCTGGGGCTTCCGACCGAGGAATCCGCCTTGCTCGCCCTGCGCACCCAGCAGATTATCGCGTCGGAGACGGGCGTCGCGAATACGGTGGATCCTTTGGGCGGCTCGTATTACATCGAATCGTTGACCGACAAGATTGAAACGGAAGCCGAAGAATACATCGCGCGCATCGACGCGCGCGGCGGCATGATCCGCGCGATCGAACAGGGATTCGTGCAGTCGGAAGTGCAGAACGCCGCGTACGAATTTCAGAGACAAGTAGAATCGGGCGAGCGCGTCGTGGTGGGCGTGAACCGTTTTCAATCGGAGGAAGCGCCCATGCCCGTGTTGCGCGTCGACCCGCAACTGGAGCGCGATCAAGTGGAACGCGTGCGCGCGGTGCGCGCGCGTCGCGACGCGGCGGCCGCGGCGGTGGCGGTGGCCGAGGTGGAGAGATCGGCGCGCGAGGGAGATAATCTGATGCCGCGAATTCTTGCGGCCGTGGAAGCGCACGCCACGGTCGGGGAAATCTCCGATGCCATGCGGAGAGTTTTTGGCGAGTATCGCGAAAGCGTCGTCGTGTAGAAGGACAGCAGAATTCAAGTGCGCGAGAGGATGACGAGTGTTAAATCATCTTCGTCCCGCTGATCAAGACTCCTAGAATTTTGGGCGCGATCTACGATGGTCGTTGCTATGACCGCTGGATCCCATCCGACTGTGGGGCCTAGGCCCCGAATGTATCCTTCCGGCTCGGGATCGCCAGCGGCAGAAACCCCATCCGTATAGATGACCATTCGGTCGCCTTCATCAAACACAATCTCCGCCTCCGCGTCCTCGAACGTTTGGCCGAGATCGTGCCCGAGATATGTCCCAGTAACACATAGTTTTTCAATAGTGCCATCTGCCCTACACAACAGCGGTGGTACTTGGCCCGCGTAGAAGTACCGCAGTTTTCTCCCTTGAATGTCAATGCTCCCACAGAACAGCTCTACGTTTGTGGGAATACGAATAAGCTCGGCGTGAACCCTCCTGGCCGCTATCGCTGGAGACTCACCGCGCTTCATCGCCGTGCGGATGATCTGCTGAACACCGTGCGCCGTTACTGCTGCACCCATGCCCTTTCCCGTGATGTCTGCGACCGCGATCGCAAACCCGCCATTTTCCATGTCGAACCAGTCGTAGAAGTCACCGGACACGAGGCGACAGGGGACAAACCTGGCTATCGCCTGAAGGCCTTCCCGACTGATGCTCGGACTTGGTAGCAACTTCAGTTGAATTTCGCTGGCTTTACGCAACTCCAGTCGATGCCACGCCGCATCAATAAACTCTACAAACGAAAGCGTCGCTTCCACGACGGTGGGCCCCGTACAGAGGCGACCAACAAACTCCTCGCGAATCTGATGCGGGATTCCGCCGAGACCAGCTGTCGAAAACAGCAGTGGTCCGCTGCGGTCCGGGAGATGTTCTATTTGGGCCAGCGCATGGTACCCGCTACCCGCACGTACCTCGGTGGCAATTGCCGCGTAGTTGGGCTCGGCGATCCCAAGATTCTTGAAAGCAGTCCTGAAGGAATCGCTTTGGGCATAGCTAACACAAATGATCTTCGAATCACCACATATCTGTTTGATGGTGTCAGCCGTCGGCATCGGTCGAATCATCGTCGGACCGATCCAATCCGCTAGTTGCTCGACTGCTGTTTTGGAATCATACGCAGCGATATCGCGGCGCACCTTCAGTGTCTCGCCATGGTTTTGGCACTCTGCCTCGATCACCGAGTCAATCTCCGGAAAAGGTTGCTTGGCCCGGGCGATGCAAACAAGAGCGTCTTTCTTGCTCGACAGTGCTCGGCGCAGCTCCCGCTGGAGGAATCTGTGGTCGGGCTGGGCCATCGCCTCGTACACAGCTTGCGTGCGCGGAGGTCGATCGGAACGCTGTGGCACCCAAATCAACTTCTGGTCTGCCAGACAGTCGAGTAGCTGCGCTTTAATTCTGATCTCCGCGGGCTTCGGAAACCCAACAAGGAAAGCGATCCTCACTGAGCACGTCCTTAGCGGTCGAGCGCGTCGAGCACGTCGCCCAACCGCACGGTTAAGGATCGCAGCTCCGCAATCGACATGTTTTGGATGAGTGCCGCCGCAACAACCCGCACCTGGGGTGCCGACCGGCTCACTGTTGCGGTCGGACGTTGGGCCACTGCGGGCCTCAAGGAAGGCCTAGCTTTGGCCAGGATCTGGGCTTCGACCTTGGCTGCCGAGATTCCAGCAGTATCCAGCGCCCGCCGCAACTCCGTCCGAATGGCCCGGCTCCTGAAGGCATTCCAAGGCTGGGTCAGTCCTTCAGTCTTGACAGCGTCATAAAAGCGAACCCACCACTGCGACTCGCTAAACGGTTGCTTCAACCGCTCTCGTTGTCCCTCGTCCGCAAGTGAGTCGACGTATGTCTTGGCTATTTCCAGGTGGCGCTCACCGGTCATCGACGGAATCTGTACCCAGGGCTCTCCAGGACCTTGTGAACCGGGCGTAGTTACCTCTGTGTTGCCATTCTCCCGATTCACAAACAGTTTGTAGAGGCTCGCCGGGCTAGTAAACGTCTTCCATACGGCGGGGTCGTAATACATCTCATGGGCTTCGTTGGCCTGCGATGCTGGCCTGATAGTCAAGGCCGGTGTAGGTGAACTTCCTTTGACACCGTACTCGCAGTCCATACCACGGCGACCGACGACTTCGACCTCGGGTACATGCTTGCAAATGAACGCGCGCAAGTTGAGGCAGTCGTAGTCTTCCGGCTCGAAGCCAGGAAATGCAAGGTTGATGGAAGATCGCAAGTGCGTTCCCAAGGCGCGCCCTGCGGAACGGACACTCTGCTCAATGAAAGCTTGAATTGATTCAGGGGGGTACTGCATTGTTCGCCTCGTTTCTCTTAGATGAAAATGATGGGAGCCCTGCTTATGGGCTCCCGGATCTATTTCATCGCGATGAGAATTTTGTGTCTGTCGAGGCGAGTAACAGCAAGTAATACTTTTGCTTCGGGATCCAGGGTGACACTTCCGGAGATCCCTCCTCCCGGCTTGTCCGTCCGAGGCCTTCGAAGCCTCGGTAGAGCCGATAGAGTTGGCCTTAACGCCTACGGACGAGCTAACGCACCAACTCCTCAACAGTGATATTCTCTTTAGGCGGGTCGGTTGTCAACAGATTTTTCGAAAATATTTTTTCGCCTCGAGTCGGCTTCATTCTTGGACGCCCCCAAATCCAAGGAACAAAAGGGCAAGCGATCGAATTGCGGCTAGTTCCGGACTGGGCGTTAGTACTAGATTACTAGAGATCGACACCCCAACATATTGGGCCAGTCATGAAGCGAGCCATGTCGGAGAATGCTACCGGATTCTCACTGCTTGTACACGACCCCATTCTTCATCACGAACTTCACTTTCCTGAGAGCAGAAATATCCTGCACCGGATTTCCCTCCACCGCGATCAAGTCCGCGAGCATTCCTTGCTTCACCACGCCAATGTCCATGTGCAGCACTTGACCCGCCACCGACGTCGCCGACTTCAACGCCGCCACCGCCGGCATTCCGTACTGCACCATCAGCTCGATTTCCCGCGCATTCTCACCGTGCGTGAACACGCCCACGTCGGAGCCGCTCAGGATCGTCACACCGGCATCGAGCGCTTGCTTGAAGGTGGCGCGCTTGCGCTGAATTCCCTGCGGCTCCGGCTGCTCGCCTTTGCGCCATCCGGCGTATTGCGACGTCGCGTCGCCCGCCGCGAGCGTGGGACACAACGCCACGTGATGTTCCACCATCAGTTTGAATACTTCCGGCGTGCCTTGATCGCCGTGTTCGATCGTGTCGACGCCCGCCAATGCCGCCCGGCGCATGCCTTCGGGCGTCGCGGTGTGAACCGCCACCGGAACGTTTGCGCTGTGCGCCGTTTCCACCGCCAACTTCATTTCCTCGAGTGAAAACGTGGGATGCGCGCCCGGCGCGGGACCCCATCGGTAGTCGCCGTACAGTTTGATCCAATCCGCGCCGTGACCAATTTGATCGCGCACCGTGCGAATCAAGCTATCGACCCCATCCGCCTCTTCGGCGCCCTGCGGCACGTGCCATTCGAGCGCAAAACCCTTGGGCGCGTAGCTTCCTGTCGCAACGATCGCGCGGGTGGAGGCGAGCACGCGTGGTCCCGGAATGATTCCTTGCGCGACCGCTTGCTTCAACTCGACGTCCGCGTATCCCGCGCCTTCGGTACCGAGATCGCGCACCGTGGTGAATCCCGCCATCAGCGTATTGCGCAGATGATTGGTGGCGCGCGCCACGCGCAGCCCCAGCGATTCGTGCGCCACTTGATCGTTCCACGGGGTTTCGTTGTACGGATGCAACAGAATGTGCGAATGCCCTTCGACCATGCCGGGCATCAGCGTCGTGCCGGGCAGTTCGATCACTTTCGCGCCGGTTGCGTCGATCGACGCCGCGGGACCCGCCGCGTCAATGCGTCCACCGCGCACGCGCACGGCCCAGCCCTCTTGCATCGACTCGCCGTCGAAAACGCGCGCGGGCTTCAGCACCGTCGGCGGTTCGTCGGCGGAATCGCGATTACCGCGACCGCCGCGTTGCGCGGTCACGGAAGCAACCGCAAGGAAAATGGCTAGGTAGAATCGCATCCGGCCATTATAGGGCGGCGCGTCTATTGATGCCACACGTAGTAAAGGTACCTGGACGGACAGTGGTCCGCGAGATCCGCAAGGTTTCCCGGTATCTCTTGCGACGATGGTGGAACATTTCCAGGCTTGAACCATTGCAGGGAATCCTCAACGGTCTTCTGGATGGCGGTAAAGCTGGTGAGCTGAAGGTCGTGCCCGAGCGCGCGCGACAGCGTCAACAAGGTGCCTGATATGGAGTCTTGCAGCTCTCGCGTACCAACATGTCTGGCCGGCGGATATTGAACATAGGGAAGCAAGGGCGGGACTCCCGGCGGTACGTGCGCGACCAGGTCGTTTCCGTCGACGTAGCGATACCAATGGTCCTTCACGTTGGTGCGCACAATCTGATTGAACTCTGGGTTGCCTGTAAACGGGCAGCCGAACGTGTAGAGCGAGAGATTGGGATCGCTCGCCAAACTCGCGGCGGCCACATTGGCCAAAGCGCCTCCGAGACTATGTCCCGTGATTGAGACTTCAGCGGTGGGATGATCTTGGCGGAACTTCGCGACCGCCGCGCTCACCTCGGGCCAGATGCGTTCCAATCCACTCTTGAAACCGCGATGCACTCTCGGCCCGGTGAGCATCGCGCCGTTATTCCACCTGACCGGATCGATGTCCAGATCCGTCGGCAGATCGCTCGGATCGCCCTTCTCCGTGCCGCGGAACGAAAGGATCGCCCAGTCGTCGCGCTTCGCGAAGAATGCTTGGGTGCCGCCCTTGTGCTCCGCTGTGACGAATCCATGTTCGTCGCGCCAATCGCCGAATGTTTGGAAATCGGTGAAACCGCCGCGGACGAATTGCGACTGCAATTCAGCGTCGCTGTAAAACTGACATGTTGGGCCGGCGTTTTCGTCGCGGTGGCAGCCGTACGCGAGAATCGCGGCATCCACCAACCAGTGAGCCTTCTGTTCGGGCGGATCGCTCGGCTTCAATTGCGGTCCATTGAAATAGACATAGCCGTTCGGCGGAAAGAACAAATCCGCCCACTTCGGTTTCGCCACGTTGTCAGGCGGTTGCTGCGACTCAGCCTTCTCCTGGCTACCGCGTCCACACGCGGCAACAACCGGCAAAACCGCGGCCAGCAACAACGCGGCGCACAATCTCGACTTCATCGGCGGGCCTCCCACGTCCCGGTTAGGCATGGCGGGTTCACCACAAAGCACACAGAGAAAACACAGAGGGCACGGAGTTGGTTCACCTTGGCTTGAACCTCTCTGTGTCCTCTGTGTTCTCTTTGTTCTCTGTGTTTACCTGCCATGTTACAGGGAGATCATCCCTTCACGATTTGCATTGCTTCCGGATCCCACTGGATCGCCTTGTTGTCGAAATAACTCATGTTCGTCAACAGCGCGGGACCTGCGGCGCGGAAACCGAACGTGGCGTCCTCCACCGGCTGCTTGCGGGTGCGCACGCACGCGATGAAATTGCGCAAGTGGTGTTGACTGTCGTTGTAATTGCCGGGTGCGGCGTGGGTGTCCTCGTGCGACGCGTTCATTTCCGGATCGCGCTCCGGATATTTCGCGTGATACTCCTTCAGGAACTCCGCTTGCGTCGCCTTCGTGAACGTGCCGATCGTGTATCCCGGCTCGCGATCCTTGGCGCGCTTCGCCACAATCACGCGATTGCCGTCGATGATCAGCGATCCTTCGCTGCCCACGAAACGGAAGTTGGAACTTTCACCCGCGCCGTCCGCGAAATTCACTTTCAGCGCGAGATTGAACGCGGGACACGTGGCGGTCTTGGGATAATCGTACAAACCCATCATCACGTCGGGAACGTCGCGGCCATCGTGCCAGAAGCGCAGGCCGCCGGTGGCCATCACGCGCGTGGGACCGTGCGATCCCAACACGAAATGCACGCCCGAGAAAAGATGCACGAACAAATCGCCGGGAACGCCGGTGCCGTAATCGCGATAGTTGCGCCAGCGGAACAAACGGATCGGCTCGAAGGGACGTTTCGGCGCGCGCCCCAGGAAACGATCCCAGTCGATCGTTTGTGGCGACGCGTCGGGCGGCAGCGAGTATTGCCACGCGCCGATCGCCGAGTTGCGATCCCAAAACGCTTCCACCATGTTCACTTCACCGATGGCGCCCGCGGCGACCAGATCGCGCGCCTTCGCGTAGACAATGGAACTGACGCGCTGGCTTCCCACTTGAAATATGCGTCCGGTCTTGCGCGCCGCCTCCGCGACTTTCAATCCTTCGTCCACTTGCTGGACCATGGGCTTTTCGCAATACACGTCTTTGCCGGCGTTCATCGCGTCGATCGACACCGTGGCGTGCCAGTGATCGGGCGTGCCGACGATCACCGCGTCGATATCGGGACGCGCCAGCAATTCGCGATAGTCGCGCGTGGAGAAAAGCTTGTGCGTATCGCTGCCCCACACTTCTTGCGCGCGATCGCGGCGTCCATCGTAGATGTCGGCGACCGCCACCATCTCGACGCCCGGCGTTCGCAGCACGGAATTGATGTCGCCCGATCCCTGGCCGCCCGCGCCGATCAGCGCCACGCGCACACGATCGTTGGCGGAAATCTTGGTGTCGGGCGCTTGGCCGTTTTGCGCCGTTTCCGGATCGTACGCGATTCCATCGGCCATGATTGCCGGCGGCACGAGCGATCCGGCCGCGGCCATTTGTACGAATTCACGTCGTGATTGCATTGAGTACTCCCTTACTGAACTTGAGGGCCTCGAACAGAAGTCCCACTTGATAATAGGACTATCCAATTAAACGGGGAAGTGGTAACTTGAGCTCAAGCCGGCACTGGGAAAGGTTTCCGCCGGCGCTTAGCGGAGGGTCCGGTGAAAAAGCTGTTTGTGGGCAATTTGCCGTTTACCGTTACCGAAGAACGTGTTCGAGAGCTTTTCACGGAATTCGGTGAAATTCAAAGTGTGACCATTCCCACCGACCGGGAAACCGGTAAGTCTCGTGGATTCGCGTTCGTGGAAATGACCAATGACGATGACGCAGAGAAAGCAATCGCGGGTGTGAACGGGAAGCGCGAAGGCGGTCGCGCGCTGAACGTGAACGAAGCTCGTCCGAAGGAAGCCGGCGGCGGCGGTGGCGGACACCGCGGCGGCGGACGCGGCGGTTACCGCTACTAAACTTCTCTGCACGATTCCTGCAACAACCTGCGCGTGGTGGGCGCTCCCGTGATTGGAGTGCCCGGATCGATCAAGCTGCCTCGGCGCGGCGCACGGAAACGCTGACGCGATATCCAAGCGACGCGAGAATCCGCACCAACAGGTCGGTTGATACGTGCTCCAGGTCTTCGTTGAGGATCGCGGTGACTCTGGTGCGCGAAGTTCCAGCCAAGGCGGCGATCGCAGCGTGTGTCAGTTTCCGGCTACGCGCGATGTCCTTCAGCTTTTTCACAAGGACATGCTGCAGTTGCCACTGCTCGGCCTCCACAGGTGACAACCCCAAGGCCAGCGCCAGCGATTCCGGTGTCTTCGAAACGATTGGTTTGATCTTAGACATCAAACAGGTACACGCTCCAATGTATCATTTTTGGGACACTGGTGACAGACTTCCCAAACAATGAGGATGAGGTGGAGAAGGCGATCGCGGATGTGAGCGGGAAGCGCGATCTCCTAAGGTATGCTGAAGGCCATGGGATGCTCAGCGGGAACTCTTTTGAGATGGATCACAGTGATTGCCTTGATCGTCCTGGGTGCGATCTTCGGCACGGCGTTGGCCGCAGATTCGCCGTTAACCGGTGCTTGGCAGTTGGATTCGGGGCAACTCGGCCAAGCGGGTCTTTACTTGTTCACTCCAACGCGATACAGCATGATGCTCGCTTCCACCGACCGGCCGGATATTACCGATACAAGCAAGGCGACCGCCGACGAATTGCGTGCGATGTGGGGGCCGCTATTGGCCAACTCCGGAACCTATGACGTCTCTGGCGACCTGATCACCATTCACCCATTAGTCTCCAAGATTCCGATAGTGATGAAATCCGGCGCCACCGAGGTCTATCGTTTTCACATCGAAGGAAAGACCTTGACGCTCAGGCAGGTGAAAAACGCGCGAGGTGTCGCCGTCGAGCAAGCCCCAACCTTCAAGTTCGTCCGCGTGGAGTGAAGATGGGCGGGTGTGGGTCGAGTTTGCTCGCTAGTTTTCGCTTGACATTCGCCCCATGCCCGCACTAGACTATCAGGTGGATAGCTAGGTTCCCGGCAAATCGAACTTCACGTTTTCTTCCGCAGTTTTAGATTTCATTCTGCTCTAGCGTCTCCGGCAATGTCGCAGTTAGAGGGACGCCCGAGGTCGAGTCAAATGCCCAAGACACAAACCAAGCGATGCCCGCGCTGCGGGCACGCGAAACCGCTCTCCGCCTTTTGGAAAAACCGCAGCCGCGCCGACGGCGTACAGCAATACTGCGCGTCCTGTTGGGGGATCGTCCGACAGCCGTATCGCGAGCGCCATCTTCAGTGGCGCCGCGACCGCCACTGGGAGTACAGAAGAAGAATCCGTCTGATCCTATGGGAAAGCGGCGGATGCGCCGTGTGCGGCATTCGCGATGCCGACGTGCTCGAGTTTCATCACGTCAAGCCGAAATTCCGCTGCGTCTCGCAAATGCACGAATACTCGTGGAAAAGAATCTTGAAGGAAATCGCCAAGTGCGAAATCCTCTGCTCAAATTGCCACAGGCGACGCACCTTGCGCGACAACTGGTGGTGTTAGCGGCGGATCACTCAGTGTGACGATTCAGCCCAGAAAAGCTGAATTGCTTGCGGGATTCTGGAGTGTTACGAGCGCCATGGGCGCAGGCGGCGAGAAGCGTTCGCCGTCATAGGCCGGCATTCGGTTCTTCCTCGATCATCTCAAGAACGAAGTGCGACGCCTGCTCGGGATGCGCAAGGCGCGGACTTGGGAAGCGTGCCGGGATCGCACCGCTCTCGGGAACAACTACGTAGACCTTCGTCCTTTCCGGCAGGTCAACCTTATCTTTCAACCGGATCTGGCCGTGCTCAACGAATCCCTCGAAAGTGGACTGGGCCATCGTGAACTCCCAAGGCCATCTTAGCATCACTCACGCCGGACGGATCACGCGGCAGCCCATTTTCGCAAACTCATCCTTCAGTTTTTGAAACGTCTCCGCGCCTTGATACGCGCCGACAATCGATCCGCCCGATCCCGCATAATGCGCCGACGCGCCGAGGCTGCGCGCCAGCTCGATCATGGCGACGTGGCGCGGGTCCAAATCCAAAATGCCGCGGCGCACTTCGAAATTCATGTCGATCAATTCGCTCAAGCGCGCATGATCGCCGGCCAAGATCGCCGCGCGTCCTTGTTCGGCATACGAAGCGAGGTCGAGCATCGCCTGGCGCACTTTCGGCTCGCCCGCTTCCCAACGCTGGCGAATATTCGAGTGCACGATTCCCGACGGCTCGCTGAGCGTCACGTCGTACGCCATGAAAAGCGGCGGCAACAACGATGGGTCGAGCGGAACATACTCGCCGTAACCGCGACTCTCGATCATGTGGCGATCGAAATTCATGAACACCAGCGTTTCGTACACTTGACACACGCGATCCTGCAATCCGCCGGCGATACCCAACTCCTCGCGCTCCACACTGAGCACCAAGTTCGGCTGAATATCGAGCGGAATCATCACGCCGTAGAATTGCATCAACGCGCGTAGCGTCGCGGCGATGATGGCGCTCGATCCCGCCATGCCCACTTGGCGGGGAATATTGGATTCGTAGCGCAAACTGAAGTTGCGGGCGTGCAAGGCGATCGCGTGCTTCCGGCAATACTCCCAAAACTTGCGGACCGTCGCTTTTACCAGCGGCAATCCGCCGAAGTATCCGTGCGACCGCACGTCGTTGCACAAGTCGTCGAGACTATTGAACGAGCAGCGATCCTGCGGCGCCAGCATGATCTCCAGTTCCGGCCACTCGTACAGCACCACCGACGCGCGGAAATTGCGCACCGGCAGCGCGATGGTCTTTCCGAAGTATCCGTCGGAAGGATTGCCCAATAATCCGGCGCGAGCGTAAGCGTGTGTGCGGATCAGTTCCACAGGTTGATCCTCAGAGCAGCCGCTTCACACGCTCGCGCAAGCGCGGTCCGAATTCGCGGTCGGCGAGCGCGAATTCGATGAAGGTTTCGAAATACGATTCGAAATTGCCGATGTCGTAGCGGCGTTCGCCTGGCGGCAAACGGAGCGCCAACAAGCGGCAGCCGTATTCGCGCAGCAGACGGATCGCGTCGGTCAATTGGATTTCGCCGTTCGCGCCCGGCTCGGTGCGGCGGATTGCTTCAAAGATGCGCGGCGGCAAGATGTAGCGTCCCGCGATCACCAGATTACTGGGCGCTTCGTTCACCGCGGGCTTCTCTACGAGATCGGCGATTTCAAAGAGCGCGCCGGCCGCCGATCCCTTCGGTTGGATCACGCCGTAATGACTCACCAGCTTGGGATCCACTTCTTCCACCGCGATGATGCACACGTTGCGATCGTTGTCCGCCGCTTCGATCATGCGGCGCACGCAGCTCGACGTGCTCATGCCGATGATGGAGTCGCCCAACGCCACGGCGATCGGCGCGTCGCCGGCGAAGCGTTCGGCGCAAAGAATGGCGTCGCCCAATCCGCGCTGCAGGCGCTGGCGCGTGTAGAAGAAATGCGTGGTGAAGCGCTCGAACTCCAGTTCCTCCAGCAAGTCTTCCTTGCCGGTTTCGCGCAGCAAGCGCATCAGTTGATGATCGAAGTCGAAATGATTTTCGATGGAGTGCTTGCCGCGCCCCGTGACGAACAGGATTTCTTCAATCCCCGCGGCGACCAGTTCCTCGACGACATATTGCACGATGGGCTTTTTTCCCACCGGCAACATTTCCTTGGGTTGCGACTTGGTGGCGGGCAACATGCGCGTGCCCATGCCGGCCACCGGCACCACAGCGGACGTGATCAACGATTTTCCTCCGGGAAAATCCTATCACGCCGAAAGGCCTCGCTTTGGGAGTGCGGCGGCGCACGTGCGCAAAAAGCGCCTTCCCTTTCCAACCGTGGCCGTGTTCCAATGAAATTCGTCCATCGAGGAGGACGCTTGGCCTACATACTGGCGCTTGATCAAGGAACCACCAGTTCGCGCGCGCTGTTGTTCGAAAAAGACGGCGGCATCGCGGCCGTGGCGCAAAAAGAATTCACGCAGCATTTTCCGCGCGCCGGATGGGTGGAGCACGATCCCGAGGAGATTTGGAGCTCGCAGATCGGCACCGTCGCCGAAGCGCTGGCGAAAGCTTCCGCCAAAGCGTCGGACGTCGCGGCGATCGGCATCACCAATCAACGCGAAACAACGATTGTGTGGGACCGCGCGACCGGGCGCCCCGTCTACAACGCGATTGTCTGGCAGGATCGCCGCACCGCGCAATTCTGCGATCAACTAAAAGCCGATGGACTCGCGGGATTCATTCAGGAACGCACCGGCCTGATGATCGACGCGTATTTTTCCGGCAGCAAAATCGCCTGGATTCTCGACAATGTCGCCGGCGCGCGCGAACAAGCCGAAGCCGGCAAACTCGCGTTCGGCACCGTCGACACGTGGCTCGTGTGGAAGCTCACAAGTGGTCGTGTGCATGTCACCGACGCCTCGAACGCGTCGCGCACCATGCTCTACAACATTCACAAGGGCGATTGGGACGACGAGATTCTGGCGCGCTTCCGCATTCCGCGCGCCATGCTGCCAAGCGTGAAATCCTCAAGCGAAGTGTACGGCACGGTGCAAGGATTCTCGCTCGATGGCGTGGCGGTCGCGGGAATGGCCGGCGATCAACAAGCGGCGCTTTTCGGACAAATGTGTCTGACGCCCGGCATGACCAAAAACACTTACGGCACCGGATGTTTTATGCTGCAACAGACCGGCGCCACGGCGGTGGCGTCGCGTAATCGTTTGCTGACAACGGTCGCGTGGAAAATCGGCGGTAAGACGGAATACGCGCTCGAAGGCAGCGTCTTCATCGGCGGCGCGGTGGTGCAATGGCTGCGCGACGGCCTCGGCATCATTCGCACGTCAAGCGACGTGGAGAAACTGGCGGCGGCGGTAGCCGACAACGGCGGCGTGTATCTTGTGCCCGCCTTCGCGGGACTCGGCGCGCCGCACTGGGATCCGTACGCGCGCGGCACGATCGTGGGAATCACGCGCGGCACGTCCGCGGGGCACATCGCGCGAGCGGCGCTCGAAGGAGTCGCGTATCAAGTGGCGGATTTGCTCGACGCCATGCGGCTCGATGCGGGAATCGATCTCGCGGAGTTGCGCGTCGATGGCGGCGCAGCCAACAACAATCTGTTGATGCAATTTCAAGCCGACTTGCTCGGTGTTCCAGTGGTAAGGCCCGCCGTGACGGAAACAACGGCGCTCGGCGCGGCATATCTGGCGGGCATTGCGGTGAAATTCTGGAGCGGCGCGAGCGAAGTGGCGTCGCAATGGCGCGTCGACCGCCGTTTCGAGCCGCAAATGCCGCGCGCGAGCGCGGGAGAATTGCGGCAACGTTGGCGCGACGCTTTGGAGCGATCGAAAGCGTGGGAGAAATAGAACTGAACGGTCGCGTGTCTTCCGTGTTCCCAGTGTTTTTTGTTCTTAGTCCGTGGACCGGCGAAGTTTGCACGCCTTCACGGTATTCGCCATCAACATCACGATGGTCAAGGGACCCACGCCGCCGGGCACGGGCGTGATCGCACCCGCCACCGCGCTGGCCGAGGGAAAATGCACGTCGCCGGCCCAGCGCATGCCTTTCGGCGCGGATGCATCGGGAATGCGCGACGTTCCTACGTCGATGACCACGGCGCCCGGCTTGATGTAGTCGCCGGTGATCATTTCCGGCTTGCCGATCGCCGCGATCAAAATATCCGCTTCGCGCGCGACACTCGGGAGATCGCGCGTGCGCGAGTGGCAAATTGTGACCGTGGCATTTTCGTGCAGCAACAAGAGCGACACCGGTTTGCCGACAATGTCACTGCGCCCGACGACCACGGCGCGCGCGCCGGCGATCGGCGTGCCGCTACGCTTGAGGATTTCGATGATGCCAACGGGCGTGCAGGAGACAAGTCCCGGGCGCTGCGTTGCAAGATTGCCGATGTTCACGGGATGAAATCCGTCGACGTCTTTCGCGGGATCGACGGCCAAGAGTACGCGCTTCGAATCCACTTGCGGAAACAATGGGAGCTGCACCAAAATTCCGTCGACGCGATTGTCGGCATTCAAGCGCGCCACAATTTCCAGCAAATCGTCGGTCGTGGCATCTTGCGGCGGCGTGATCGTTTCACTGCGGATTCCCAGCGTCTCGCACATCCGCATTTTGTTGCGGACGTAGAGGGCGCTGGCCGGATCGGGTCCCGCGAGAATCACGGTCAAGCCGGGCTGGATGCCGCGCGCGCGCAGCGCGTCTACTTCGGCCGCGACTTCGCGCTGAATGCCGGCGGCGATCGGCTTACCTTCCAGAATTTTGGCCATTCAAGATTTTGGCAATCGGGAAAAGTTCTTAACCAGAAAATCATAGCACGGCGCACTTCAGGCCGATGGTAGTGTGGAAATGGTGCCTCCTCGCCTCCACTTTGCGCTGCTTCTGCACGCCCATCAGCCGCTCGGCAATTTCGATCACGTGATGGAGGAGTGCCATCGCCTTTCCTATCTACCGTTCCTCGAGTTGCTCGCCGAGCATCCCCGCGTCCATCTCTCGATCCACTATTCGGGATCGCTGCTGGAATGGATTCACGCCCATCATCCGGAATATTTCGAATTGCTGCGAACGCTGGTGCGCCGCGGGCAAGTGGAATTGCTGGGCGGCGGATACTATGAGCCGATTCTGGTTTCGATTCCCGATCGCGACAAGCACGCGCAACTGCTCAAGCTTTCCGATTATCTCGAAACGCATTTGGGACGCCGTCCGCGCGGCATTTGGCTCACCGAGCGGATCTGGGAGCCGGCGCTGCCGCAAGCGCTGGAGCGCGCGGGCATCACGTTCACGCTCACCGACGATACGCATTTCCTGAACGCCGGCCTCGAGCCGGATCAACTCTACGGCGACTACCTGACGGAATCGAACGGCGCGGCGGTGCGCATTGTTCCGGGACTGAAGGAACTGCGTTACTTGATTCCGTTCCACGCCGTCGATGAAACGATCGACTTCTTGCGTCAGGCCGCGGAGAAACATCCCGGTGGTCTTGCGGCGATGGGCGACGATCTCGAAAAATTCGGCGTCTGGCCGGAAACGCACAAGCACGTCTACGGAACCGGGTGGCTGAGGGATTTCTTCACCGCCATCGAGAAGGAATCGGAGTGGTTGCAGCCGGTTTGCGTCTCGGAATATCTGGAAAGTCACGCGCCGCTGGGACGCGTCTATCTGCCCACGGCGTCGTATCAGGAAATGATGGAGTGGGCGCTGCCGGAAGCGGCGGAAGAAGCGTTTGAACGTGCGCGGCACCGTTTGGAAAAGCTGGAAAAGGAGGAAGGGAACGCCGACCTCTCGCGATTTCTGCGCGGCGGATTGTGGACCAACTTCTTCCACAAGTATTCCGAAGCGAACCACCTTCACAAGCGAATGCTGTGGGCCAGCCGCCGTTTTCCCGACGGCCGCCGCGCGGATGATCCGGCGCTGCACCGCGACGACGCCGCGTACAACGCATTGCTCGCCGGTCAATGCAACGATGCCTATTGGCATGGCGTCTTCGGTGGATTGTACGCGCCGCATTTGCGTCACGCGCTGTATTCGAATTTGGTGAAGGCCTCGCGGCCCGCGCCGAATGCCGCGCCGTCGCCCGAGCCGCTTGTCCATCACGCCGATTTCGATTTGGACGGGCTGCCGGAAACGGTGCTCGATTCCGATCAACTTTTTGCCGTGATCGATGGCGGCGACGGCGCGACCGTCCCCGAGATCGATTACAAGCCGGGCGCGGTGAACGTGGTGAACTCGCTGATGCGGAGGCCCGAAAGTTATCACAAGAAATTGCGCGCGGGCGCGGGATCGCCGGTGATTCCCGAGAGTGGATCGATCCACGAACGCGTGCGCGCGAAGGAAGAAGGACTCGAGCGCCTGCTGATTTACGACCATTACGAGCGCTCATGTTTCCGCACGTATTTATTCGGCGCGGCGAAAACGCTGGCCGACTTCGCCAATCTCAGCCTGGACGAAGATCGCGCGGCCGCGGCGGGCCCATGGCATGCCGATGGCTTGGTGTACTCGCACGAATCGCTGCGCAAAGCGTTTGTGATGAACGGTCCGTCTCTGAGTTGCGCGCTCTCCGCGCGCGACGTGCCGGCGCGCATGGGCGTGGAGTTGGTTTTCAATTTCATGGCCCCCGACGCGCACGATCGCTATTTCGAATCGCAAGGACTTCGCCAGCCGCTGCGTTGGCAAGGTGAAATCACGCACGAGGCCGAGTTGTGGCTGCGCGATTGGTACTTGGGCGTGTCGATCCACGTGACCACCGAGCCTGCGGCCACGTGGTGGATCACGCCGATCTACACGGTGTCACAGTCGGAAGACGGTTTCGAGAAGATCTACCAGGGATCGATGATTCTTGCGTGGTGGAGCCTGGAGGGCAAGCCGTTCGAAGGCCGTGTCACAGTCGAATTAGCACGCACTCAAGAGTGATTTAGCCACCGAGACACGGAGCACACCGAGAAGACAAGTCTGGGTGTTGCTTTCCCGGCGCCCGCGGTGTCTCGGTGGTTAATGAAACTCTCGTTCCAGTTTTCGCCGAAATCCCTCGCGACTTAATCCCAGCGCGGCGGCGGCGCGTCCCTTATTGTTCTGGTGCCGCGACATCGCCACCTGCATGAGAAGGCGCTCCACTTCGGCGAGATTCGGCAGGTGCTGCAAATCCTCGAGCGGAAGATCGCGCAAACGCAGCGGTCGCCCGGCGATTTGCCGCTTCCAGCGTTCGTAAAACAGCGAAACGTCGAGGGGCTTGCCGGCGACTTCCAGCCAAGTGGAAAAATCGCGGATCTCGGATGGCATGAAGGGTGTTTCTTTCTCGATGGCCATCACCGCCACATGATCGCCGGCGCATCCCAGGGCTCCGGCCAGACCCACGGCCTCTCCTGCGATGCACGTGAATCGCGCGCCGGCGTAGTGCCGAACGCCGCCCGGTTCCACCAGCAACGCTTCGAGCGACTGCCATGCGGCCACGCGGTCGGCCGGCGAAAACCCCACCGAGCGCAGCAAGTGGCGGCGATCGAAAATCAATCCGCGAACCGCGCCGCTTTCCAGCAGGGCGTGGTCCAACACCGCGGCCATCACTTTTTCGGGATCGTCCAACGATTCCAAAAGAACGCGAACTGCATGGGGTAAAGCTTGCACAGCAATCTCCTCGAAGACCCGGCTCAGTGCGTACTACTATAGCGGAAATCGCCAGGGCAATTCGGGATATCCTTTAACTAGCTCCACTCGACAAACGCCATGCCCAGCTATCGCTCGAACTCTCCCTTCGGATTCGGCTTCAACATCGGCATGACGCCGGGCGTCAAGATGCTGTTGATCGTGAACGCCGTGGCGTTTGTGGTGGGCGTGTTTTTGCCGCCGTTCAGTTACTGGTTCGGTTTGGTTCCCGCACTGGTGTTGCGCGGCGCGCTTTGGCAAATATTCACCTACCAGTTTTTGCACGCGGGCGTCGGACACATCCTCTTCAACATGCTCACGCTCTGGATGTTTGGCGTGGCGATTGAAGGCGCGTGGGGACAGCAGCGATTCTTGCGCTACTACCTGACGTGCGGCGCAGGTGCGGGCGTGTGCGTGGTGCTGGTCGCGCTGATTGCGCCGGCGCTTGGCGATCCGCAGGCGGTCACGGTGGGCGCGTCGGGCGCGATCTTCGGAGTGCTGCTGGCGTTCGGCATCATGTATCCGAATGCGCCGATTCTTTTGTTCCTGCTGTTCCCGGTGCCCGCGAAATGGGCCGTGGTGATTTTCGGCGCGATCGAATTGTTCGGATTCACGACAGGCGGCGGCAACGTGAGTCACGCGGCGCATCTGGGCGGCCTTCTGGTGGGCTATCTTTACTTGAAATACGGCGGATTCACTTCGTCGACCTACGGATACACGCGCGGCTATGGACGGCGCGGCGCTTTCGCGAAGATGTTTTCACCGGAAGAGTGGCGGATCGCCTACGACACCTGGCGCCGCCGCCGCTTGCGCAAGAAATTCGACGTCTACATGCGCAAGAACGACGACGATCGCGACGATACCATCCAGTGAAGACGCTCCGCCTCGCCGTGCTGCTGATGCTGGCCATCGCGCCGGTGTCCGCTCAACGCTGGACGCACGCGCAACTGGTCAAGATTCTCTCCGACAACAAAGGCGCCGTCGATTTGCTGAAGCGCGTGGACAGCGCGTACGGGAAACCGGTGGACGCCGGGCTGGTCAAGAACCTGGGACGCGACGCGGTCGCGGCGGTGGAGCAAGGCACGCCGATCATTCGCTTCGATTCGGCGCGGCCGGTGTCGCAGGAGTTGGTGGTCCGCGAATTGTGCCGTCTGCAATTGTTCGCGGAAGGCTGGCCGTCGATCCAAGTTCACGACCGCTCGGGCGGCTCCTTGCAGCGCCGCGCGCAATTCTTCCTCGACAACATTTGGGACGAGTTGCAGAATCGCCAGATCTATCCGCGCATGCGCGCCATCGGCTTCGATCCCTACGCGCAAGCGCGAACGCGCATCAAGGATTTTCTCTCGAGACCATCGTCCGCCGTACCCGTAAACGTGGAAGGCTTCACGGTGACGTACATGCACGTGGCGCTGATGGACGACGCCGCGCTGAAAGCCAAGATGGTCGCGTGGGTGCGCGATCGCCAGCAGTACGCGTGGGGAAAAGCCGAGGATTTGGACTGGGCGCTCACCGTCGGCGGCGACATCGCCGACGCCATCGAACACATCAAAGTGCCGGGACCCAGCGCGCTGCCCGACGCGTCGGTCGACGTGCTCTTGCGCGCGTCGGCGTTATTGAATCACGGCAAACCGGTGTTCGTGATCGAGAGTTGGAAGCCCGATTATTTCAAGAACGGCCGCAAGCTTCGCCTGGGCGTGATTCCCAGCGCGTGATCCACGCGCGTTACGCTTTCTTCAATTCAGGTATCGCACCGCCCGGCGCCATCGGCATATTGCGAAGACGCACGCCCGTGGCGTTGAAGATCGCGTTGGAGAGCGCCGGCGCTAATCCCACGATCGGCGTTTCGCCCGCGCCGGCCGACGCCAGGTCCTTGCGGTCGATCAACACCGTTTCGAGCACGGGAACATCCGAGAAGCGCGGCAAGCGATAACGCGAAAATCGCGGGTTCACGATTTTTCCGCCCGCAAAGTCGATGGCTTCGTAGAGCGCGCCGCCGATCCCTTGAATCACCGCGCCCTCGGTTTGATTCTTCAACTGGTCGGGATTGATGATCGCGCCGCATTCAAACGCCGTCACCACGCGCACGATTTTCACTTTCGCCGCCGCGCGATCGATGGCCACTTCCGCGCAGCACGCCACGTAGCTGCCTTTTTCGAATCCGCCGGCGATGCCGAAGCCGTGATCGGCGGCCGGTTTCGAATGTCCCCATCCGAATTTCTTGGCCGCCGTTTCGAAAACCGCGCGCAGGCGATCTTGTGATTCGCCGGCGGGCAAATTCTTCAGGCGAAACGCCAGCGGATCCATCTTCACCGACTCGGCCAACTCGTCCATGTGGACTTCGCGCGCAAAGTGATTCGCGGTGGCCGCGAGTCCTCGATACGACCCCGGCTTCAGCGGTGACGCCACGTTGTGAAACTGAATGTGCGTGTTCGGAAATGGATAGACCGGCGCGATCGCCGACGCGCCCGAGAGGTAATTGTGGAACTCCCACGCCGTGACCGTGCCGTCGGCGGCGACGCCGCTCGACACTTCGATCAATCCGGCGGGGCGGAAGTACGCCCAAGTCATTTCTTCCTCGCGCGTCCAAAAAACGCGCACCGGTTTGCCGGTTTGCTTGGCGAGCCGCGCGGCTTCGATGGCCGCTTCGCCGGTGTGTTTTCCGCCGTAGGCCGATCCCATGTCGGGCATGATCACGTGCACATGATCCTCGGGAATGCGGAAGGCCTGCGCTAGCTCCGACTTCACGCCGAAGGGCCGCTGCGTGCCGGTCCACACCGTGAGTTTGCCGTCGCTCGACCATTCGGCCAAAGCGCAGCGCGGTTCGAGCGGTGAATGCGCGATGTAGGCGACCGTGTAGCTGCGCTGCAGTTTTTCTTTCGCCGCGGCCAGGCCGTCCGTCATCGATCCCTTGTTGTTGTTGCCGCCGCCGTATCCACCGCCCCCGCCGCCGCCGTTGGCAGGCGCGTTCTTCAAATATTCAAAAACATCTTTGGACGATACTTTCGTCGAGACCGCATCGGCGGGAGTTTTCCACTCCGCTTTGATCGCCGCCAGCGCTTTCGACGCGATCCAATCGCTCGGCGCCGTCACGCCGCAGAAGTCACCGTCGCGCACCACGGTGACGCCCCGGATTTTCGCAGCTTCGCTGGTGTCGATCGAAACGGCCGCTGCGCCGAACGTCGCCGGCCGCAAGATTTTTCCGTACAACATGCCGGGGCGCTTCACATCGGGCGTGTACTCGTGCTTGCCGGTGACGATTTCGCGTCCGCCGACCTTCGGCGCGGGCTTGCCTTCCACTTTCCAAGCGGTCGCGGGTGTCGTGGGCACGTCGTCGGCGATTTGCTTGACCAGCTTTTGCCCCTTGGTCAACTGGCCGAAGCTGCGACTCCCCAGTTCGCCGGCGGAAACGCGTCCTTCTTCGGCGACCAAGTGGGTGCGATCGGCCTTCAATTGTTCGGCGGCGAGATCGAGGAGCATTTCGCGCGCCGCCGCGGCGGCCTTGCGGAGTCGCGGAGCCATGGTCGGCGTGGTTTGACTGCCGAACGTTCCGGCGTCGTAGGGAACCAGGTCGGTGTCGCCCATCACCATCTTGATTTGCGCCAGCGGTGCGTGCAATTCCTCGGCGACAACTTGCGCCAGCGAGGTGCGAATGCCCTGGCCGATTTCCACTTTGCCGGTGTAGACCGTCACCGCGCCGTCTTCGCCGATGTGCAACCATGCGCCGACGTCACGCGGCGCGGCATTTCCGCCGCCGCGACGTCCCGCGCCGGATTCACCCTGGGCCACGTTCTGTTGCGGGCGCTCTTGCGCCGTGCCCTTTCCGGCGACCAAAATCAAAATGCCGCCGGCGAACGATCCCATGAATCCGCGACGGCCAACGTCGAAGCGATAGGCAGAGTTGGTGTTGTGGAGCTCGTAACGTTCCGGCTCCAGGACGAGCGCGTCGTTTTCAAACTCGTTCATCGCGCACCTCCCGCCGCGCGAATCGCGGCCAAAATTTTGGGATGTGTTCCGCAGCGGCAAACATTGCCGTCCATGGCGCGGATGATTTCGGCGTCCGAGGGATGCGGATTGGTCTTCAGCAGCGCCACACTCGACATGATCATGCCGGAAATGCAGTAACCGCACTGCATCGCGCCGGCGTCGATGAAGGCTTGCTGCACGGGATGCAGCTTACCGGCGGACTCCAGGCCTTCGAGCGTAGTGATCGCATGTCCCGCCGCGACGCTGACGCGCGTGCTGCACGAGCGGATCGGCTTGCCGTCCAGGAGCACGGTACACGCGCCGCACGCGCCTTCGCCGCAGCCGTACTTCGCGGCGGTCAGCCCGAGGTCGTCGCGCAAGACGGCGAGCAGACTGCATTGAGGATCGGTCTCGACGCGATGAGTCGCGCCGTTCACTCGCAATTCGATAGACATAGGCACCTCCGCGACATCAGAATACACCCAAAGCCATGGGCGGCACGAGCCACAGATGAACACCGATAAACGCAGATACGACGGTTAACCACAGAGGACACAGAGAATGTTCACCGGAGGGTGACTCTCTCCGTGCACTCTGTGTTTTTCTCTGTGTTCTTTGTGGTTAAGATGCGTGGGTTCGCTTGGCCGCCCGGCTCTCGGTCGAATATCCCTCTTTGCGACTTTTTGTTTCTTTGTTAATCTAATAGAACGTTGCCCAATAGATCAGAAGAGAGTTCAGGAGGCTAGTCATGGCAGGAAAGAACGTGGTTACATTGACCGATAGCAACTTCGACAGCGAGGTATTGAAGTCGAACGTGCCGGTGCTGGTGGATTTTTGGGCCGAATGGTGTGGCCCGTGCAAGATGCTCGGTCCCACGATCGACCAGTTGGCCGACGAGTACCAAGGCAAGGCCAAGATCGCCAAGCTGAACGTGGACGACGCCATGGCCACCGGGACCCGCTATAACATCCGCAGCATCCCGGCCCTGCTGGTCTTCCAGGGCGGCCAGGTGCGCGAGCAATTGATCGGCGCGCAGCCGAAGGCCACCATCGCCAAGGCGCTCGACAAGTACACGATCGCCGTGATGCCGTCGCCGGGCACGGCGGATCCGTCGGCCGGTAAAGTGGTCGCCTAAGTTTTCCCGCACAAGTTTCTGCTTCGAGCTCGCCGGGAGCGCCGCATCGCGTTCCCGGCTTTTTTGTTCACCGCCATAGGACTAGCATTCTATTGACAACTCCGTTTCGCCTTGTGCTAATGTTAAATTCGCCTTGGCAATAGATCGAGAGCGCGTCGAAAAGCCCCTGGTGATGTCGCTGGAAAGCGCTCTGGAGAGCGTGGACCAAGCCGAGGAAGAAGTGGTGCGTTTTGCCACGGAAGCGGGCTTCGGCGAAGAGGATTTGCAGAAGGTCGGCATGGCTGTGCGGGAATGCATGGTCAACGCCGTACTGCACGGGAATCAATACGATCCCGAGAAGCGCGCCGGTGTCCGCGTGGAGGTGGATGAACGCGGCGGCTTGGTGATCACCATCACCGACGAAGGCGCGGGATTCGAGTTGAACGAGGTGCCCGATCCGCTGGCCCAGGAGAATCTCCTGCGTCATTCCGGCCGCGGGATTTTTCTGATTCGCGCCTTCATGGACAATTTGCAGGTCCGGCGGCGCGCGCCGAGGGGAACCGAAGTTCGTATGGTAAAGTATCGTACGGAAGAAACTGACCAACCATCTTAGGAGGAGTCATCGTGTCGATCAAAGCATCAACCAGGCAAGTGGACGATGTAACCGTCGTGGATCTGAGCGGGCGAATCACTTTGGGCGAAGGCTCCACCGTGTTGCGCGACACCGTTCGGGAACTGCTCGGACGCGGGCAAAAGAAAATCCTGCTGAACTTGGGCGATGTCACCTACATCGACAGCTCCGGCATCGGTGAATTGGTCAGCGGCTTCACCACCGTGGCCAATCAGGGCGGCCAGTTGAAGCTCCTGAACCTCACCAAGAAGGTTCACGACCTGTTGCAGATCACCAAGCTGTACACGGTCTTTGAAGTTCACAACGAAGAGGCCTCGGCCATTCGCAGCTTCAGCTAGAAACCTCGGGCGGGACGAAATCTCTCCGCAGAAAACGAAAGGCAGGCCGCGAGGCCTGCCTTTGTTCTATCTCTGTTCCGAATCCTTTGGAAAAATGTCCGGAAGGACAACAGCCAACTGCCCGCCGAATCCCCCCAGACCGGCGAACGGTTGGCTGTCACCGTCCGAATACAGGAATGATCCTATCTAAAGAATCTTCCGTGCGCTATGGTGCGACGGATTCATTTTGCGTTAGTACCAAAGGGTTGAAGCGGATTGACTCTTTTGTTTTGTCACTTTAGCAGCGCAGCGGCATAGCGGGGCGCCGTGCCTTGATCCTCGTGCTTGAAGTAGACGTACAGGTCGCGCCCTTCGGCGCGCCATTTCTCGAAGCGCTCGCGCCACGCTTTCAATTCCTCCGCCGGATAGTCCACTTTTCGCAGACGAAAGTACGCGAACCCGGCGGTGATCTCGAGCGGCGCACGGCCGTCTTCCGTTTCCGCGATGCACAACGCGGCATTGTGGTCGTGCAGGCATTGATACGTCGCCGCGTCGAACCAACTTTGATGGCGAAACTCCACGGCCGCGCGCAGGGCTCGCGGAAGCGAGCTTAAAAAGTCGCCGAGCAGCGGAAGATCGGCTTTGAAGTTGGGTGGGAGTTGGAACAGCACGGGACCGAGGCGTTTCGCCTCCACCAGCGGCTGGACGCCTTGCAAAAACGCCGTGACCAAGTCGCCGGCGTTGCGCAAACGCATGATGTGGGTGATCTTTTGCGTGGCCTTCAGCGCGAACGTGAAGCCTTCAGGCGTCTGCGGAATCCACGGCTCCACGGTCTTGGCCGAGGGCAGGCGATAGAACGTGTAGTTGACTTCCACGGTGGAGAAGCGCGCGGCGTAGAATTCGAGCATCTTTTTGTCCGGGAATTTTTCCGGATAGAAGCTGCCCTTCCACTCCTTGTACGCGTATCCCGACGTTCCCACTCTGAGTTGTCCTTCACCCATCGCGTTCCCCGCCTCACTTTTGCCTTTTGATTTTTGCCTTTTGATTTTTGATTTCTTCCCCCGCCCCTACTCCACCCGGCAAATCTCCTCCAAAACCTTGTCCATAACGCTCGTGGCGCCCGGCGTCTGCATGTTGTGATTGTTCACCATGATCGAAAACACCAGGCGATGTCCGTGGCTCGCGTCCATATATCCCGAGAGCGCCGAGACGTGGCGAATGGTTCCGGTCTTGGCGCGAATCTTGCTCGCCGTGCATGAGCCCTTCAAGCGGCTGTTGAGCGATCCATCGACGGCAGCTTCCGGCAATGTGTCGAGCCAGGTTTCGCGATTCGGCGAGTGATCCATGTAGGTGAGCAGCCGCACGGTGGCGGCGGGTGCGACCAGGCCGGCGCGAGAGAGTCCGCAGCCGTCGAAAAACGCGAACTCCTCGGTGTTCAAGCCTGCTTTGCGGAGAAAGTCTTTTTCCGCGGCGAGTCCTGCAGCCACACTTCCCGGGATTTCGCTCGAGTCCGGCGTGGAACGCTCGCGACCCAACAGACGCAGCGTCATTTCCGCGTGCAGATTCTGGCTGACCTTGTTGATCACCTTGAGATCGTCGGCCAGCGGCCGCGATTCGAGCGTCGCGAGGACAAACGGCGATTCCGCGGATGTGGCAGGCGCGCTGGCCGCGGACGCCGCATCGACCGCCCGGCGATGGCGTGCTTTCGCGCCGCCCTTCACTGTGATTCCTCGCGCGATCAACGCGTCGCGCAAGTAACGCGCGGCGAGATCCGCGGGATCGTCCATCGCGAGCGTCTCTTGGATTGTCCCACGCACGTTGATCTGTCCCCAAACCTCGAAGACGCGGCTGCCCGGCTCACGATTCACAAAAACGCGCCGGCCGGCGGGGGCCGCCACGCTGCGCACGCGATTCTCGATGGTGAAGTAGCTGTCGAACGGATCCAAATGCGCGATCGCGGCGTCGCCGGGATTTTCGCCCGCCTCAAGGGTCAACGCGAGATTGTTGTCGTTGATCGTGAGTGCGGAAACCGGCGCTCCGTACGACCATAGCGTGTCGTCGACGGTCCAACCTTCGCCGTAGCGTTCGTAGACAAAGTACGTGTCGTCGCCGATGACGTCGCCGTTCACGGCGTGAATGCCTGACGCGGCCAGTTGATCGGCCAGCCTGTCGAGCGCCACCGTCGCGGCGCCGGAAAACTCGCTGCGCGTTTGAAACGGAAACACGCGCGGCGACAAGTTGGGATCGCCGCGGCCCACTAAGACTAAATCGCCGTCGATTTGACCGTTCGCGTTAGGAGGCCCAGCCGCTTCCACTGTGGTGCGTTCTTGAAACTTCGGCCCCAGCTTTTCGAGCGCCGCGGCTGTAGTGAAAAGTTTGGTATTCGACGCCGGCGCAAACAGGCGATGTTCGTTGCGCGCGTAGACCACGTGTCCGTCTTGCAAATCGACCACCAGCACGCCCCAGTGCGCGCGGGCCGCGCCGCCGTCATCGAGGAGTTTGTCGATCGCCGTCGCGAGCGCCGGAGATTCAGGCTTCGCGGCTTTCGCAGGCGCCGCCTTTTTCTTCTGCGCCGCGGAGGCGGCCAGCAACAAAAGAATCAACGCGGTAACGAAAACAAGCTGGCGGCGTGGCATCAAGCCTCCACTGTAACACTCTACTTCAGAGTCGGCGCAAGCCGCCGGTTGTGAGTCGTGCGCGCCGACGTCTTTTTCCGCACTTGACCTTTCTCCCACGCAGTGCATACTTGTAGTAATTCGTTCAGGCTTCGGACTAAGTATGGACAGCAGGCGTGGAAGTGGATATGCTACCCGCTGCTGGCCATTCTAGTTGTTGCGAGATGAAGGAAAGGAATCGTCATGAAATCGCGGTATTCAATGAGTTGGGCGGTGGGGGCGCTGGCCATGTGTATGCTGGCCGCGGTCGCTTGGGCGCAGGGGAGTCCGCGTGTAACGGGCGTCGACCCGGCCACGGTCAAGGTGGGGGCCAAGATCACCGTAAAGGGTGAGAACCTCACAAAGGATAACGTAGCCGCGGTCTTCGTCTCCAACAGCAGCGATGATTTTCCGGCCACCATCGTTGAACAAGCCGGCTCAAAGATTGTAGTGACGGTTCCGAAAGTAAAAGCCGGTGACTATAACATTTCGATACAGGTTAAGACGGATATTCTGATTCAGCCCATTCGCCTCACCGTTCAGGAGTAGGGCCGGAATGTCGCGCCGCCCATCTTGAATCTCGTCAATAAGCGTGTTGTACCTCCCGCCCCGCTTAACACCCTCTTTAGCTTAACGTGTTCACTTCCGCCGATAGACGGAGATCAAATCGAACGCCGGATCACGGACATACTCGGCTTCAATCAGCTTCAGGAGCGCCGCCGGATAGTAAGTGGCGTCGCCGGCGAAAAAGACCAGCGTGTCGAAATGCTTTTGCCGCCATGCTTCGACGTATCGCGGCTCGTCGGCACGCGCGAACGCCGCGCCAGGATCCCACCACACGGGAATATCGGAAGGCGGCGTCACGCCGAATGCCGCGTAGGCGAATTCCAGGCGCGGTCCGAAGAAAACTTTGCCGGAATTGTGTTGCATCAAGCGGTCGATACGCTCGACCGTCTCGCGTAATCGCGGACTCGCCAGCATTCCCGAGAAAAACTTGGGACCCGGTGACGACAGCGGGGCGCTCCATTCGAAAAAGCGATGCGGGCCAATCAAGCTGACGCGATAACGCGACGCGGCGATCGACATGTCCATGAAGGCGAGCGCGACGAGCGCTCCGGCGAAAACGCGAGCGACGTTTTGGCGCAGCGCGGTTTGTGCGGCGCTGGTCAGGGATTCATGAAGAAGCAAAACGCCCGCGCAAATCGCCAGCGGCCAATCGACGTCCTTGATGTCGCGATTCGTAAACATGGCGGCGGCGCTCATCAACGGCGCAGCGGCCAGCAGCAGCACAAACGTCCGTCGCCGGCTGTCGCGGAAAACCGGCCACCACATCGCGAACGGCGCCAGCAGCAGCGGGAACATGATTTCAGCGCGCAATGAATCGGCGGGCGGCCACGTCCATCCTTGCGCGATCGCCTGACTGCGTTCACGGAAAGCGGTCCAGTAACTCGCGAGCCCGGCGGCGGGATTGATGCCGTTGACCAACAAGAAAAGCGCGGCGACCGCCGCCGCGCCCGCGGTCAGCGCCAGCACGCGACGCTTGTTGTTTGCGGCAACCAACAGCGCCGCCGCGCCGATGGCGATCACCGGTCCCACGCCGTTCGGTTTCATCAACAAGGCCAGGGCCAGTGACGCGATGTAGGAAGAATGCGCCGCGCGATTATCGTTTTTCAGATACGCGAGACACGAGAGGAACACGACCGTCGCAACCACCGAGGTGATGCTGTTGTACCACCAATAGGAATACGTGACGACCGCGGCGAGTTGCACACTCAGCGCCGTGACCCACGCCACGGATCGTCCCACGTCGAGCGCGCGCATCAGAAGAAAAATCCACACGAACGTCATGGCGGAAAACAACGCGGTCGCCGCGAGAATGGCGTTCCATTCGACGCCGAAAATTTCAAACGCCCAGCGGACGCCCAGAAAAAATCCCGGCGGCAAGAAACACGGGAAATCGCGATACGCCGCTTGACCCGTAAACGCGCGATATCCGGAATCGACGAGAATACTCATGTCGAAGCCGCCGAATTGCCGGCTGCCGAAATGAAAAATCATCCCGGCCAGCGCGGCCGCGCCCGCGATCAACGACGCCACGGTAAACTCGCGGCGCCACACACGCGCGAATCCGCGGGCCAGCGGCGCGAGTCCCGGAAAAATCGCCGCCACCGAAAAAAACGCGATGAGAGCACCACCAAGAGTCCCGATCCAGAAACGCCATTCCTCAACCGGCAAGTCCCACGACGGATCGCTGCCGGGCTCGTAGCAAGCGGTCGAGCCGCCGAACGGATCGAGTCGATGATCGAAAATCTCGAGACAGCGATGCTTGCCTTCTTGCACGGTGCGGTCCAGGGTGACAATCGTCACCGCCACGAGAAGCACGACGACAATCGAGGCGATGGCCCGCGGCAAAAGGAATTTGAGAAGAGTACTTTCGATGGGACGAGTCTAGCATTTCTCTGCGTCTCTGCGTCTCTGCGGTGAAAAAACCCTTAACCCTATCGCTAAGGCTAGCGGTTTTTTCACCGCAGAGAACGCAGAGACGCAGAGAAAACCTATCGCTCCTATAACGAGATGCGATTGCCGAAATTCGTCGCGCGCTCCTAAGCTGTTTTACATGCCTCCTCATATCGACTCCGGGGACAATGCCTGGATGCTGGTCAGTTCGGCGCTGGTGCTGATGATGACCGGGCCGGGCTTGGCCCTTTTCTACGGCGGATTGGTGCGCAAGAAAAACGTTCTCGCCACCATGATGCAAAGTTTCGCGCTGATGGCCGTCGTCACGGTGCTGTGGGCCGTGTTCCTGTTCAGTTTGTGCTTCGCTTCCGGAAACGGCGTGATCGGCGGATTCGGAAATCTCTTCCTCAACGGCGTAAACGGCGCACCCGATCCCGACTACGCCGCGACGATTCCACTGCAGACCTACATGATTTATCAGTTGATGTTCGCGATCATCACGCCCGCCCTGATCTCGGGCGCGTTTGCCGAACGCATGAAGTTTTCGGCGATGCTGGTGTTCACGATTCTGTGGTCGGTGATCGTTTACGCGCCGATGGCGCACATGGTTTGGGGCAAAGGCGGATTGCTGAATGCGTCGCTCGGCGGAAAAATTCCCACGCTCGATTTCGCGGGCGGCACGGTGGTGCACATCACGTCCGGCGTGTCGGCGCTGGTGTGCGCGCTGTACATGGGCAAGCGCGTGGGCTTTCCGCGCACTCCGATGCAGCCGCATAGCGTGGTGTTGAGTTTTATCGGCGCGTGCCTGCTGTGGGTCGGTTGGTTTGGATTCAACGCCGGCAGCGCGTTGGCCGCGAATTCTCTGGCCACCAGCGCCTTTGTCGCGACGCATTTCGCCGCCGCGGCTGCGGCGCTCGGATGGGCCGGCATGGAGTGGATCCGCAACGGACACCCCAGCGTCCTGGGCGGAATTTCCGGCGCGGTCGCGGGGCTGGTGGCGATCACGCCGGCCTCCGGGTTCGTGGGACCGATGGCCGCGCTCGTCATTGGACTGGCGGCGGGCGTGGTTTGCTACCTGATGGTCGCGGTGGTGAAGTCGCGTTTCGGTTACGACGATTCGCTCGACGCCTTTGGCGTGCACGGCGCGGGCGGAACGCTGGGCGCGTTGCTCACCGGCGTCTTCGCGAAGTCGTGGGTGAACGCGGTGTTCAAAGACGCCAAGGGAAATGCGCTGCCCTCGGGATTGCTGGAAGGCAACGCCGGACAATTGATGAATCAAGCGATCGGCGCGGCCATCGCCTGGGGACTGGCGATCGTCGGGACGCTGCTGATTTTGAAAATTGTGGACGCGACCATCGGCGTGCGCGTGACCGAAGAGGAAGAATTGCAAGGACTCGACCTGTCGCAACACGGCGAGGAGGCGTATAACTAAAGCCATGAAGAAACTGGAAGCGATTATCCGCCCTTCGCGTTTCGAGCCGGTAAAGGAAGCGCTGCTTGAAGCAGGCATCGACGGCATGACGGTGTCGGAAGTGCGCGGTCACGGCCGTCAAAAAGGACACACCGAGGTTTATCGCGGCAACGAATACGTGATCGACCTGTTGCCGAAGATCAAACTGGAAATGGTCGTGCAGGACAGCCAAGTGGAATTGGCGGTGACGGCGATTCTCAACTCCGCGCGAACCGGCAAGATTGGCGACGGGAAGATTTTCGTCTCGCCCGTCGAGGAAGTGATCCGCATCCGGAATGAAGACCGCGGCGACAACGCCTTATAAAGACCTGTACGAAACGGAATCGGCGGAGATTCGCCGGCATTTCGAACAGAGCGGCGACGGCCGGGCGGCGGCCCGCGCGCGAGCGTTGCTTGTAGACCGTCTCATCACTGAATTATTTTCCGAGGGCGCGAAGTCCAGCGAAGGATTTTGCCTTGCCGCACTCGGCGGCTACGGCCGCGCCACACTGTTTCCGTGGTCGGATATCGATTTGCTTTTGCTCTCGGCGTCGTCCGCGGTGGAAGAAGCGCACAAGCCCGCGGTCTCCGCGCTGCTGCAAAATCTTTGGGACTTGCGGCTGAAGCTCGGGCAAACGTCGCGCACGCCCGCGGAATGTGGCCGCCTTTATCGCGACAATCTCGAATTCAACGTGGGACTGCTCGACGTGCGCTATCTCGCCGGCGACTCCCAACTCTTCGCGCAGCTTTCGCGCCAAATCATTCCCGCGTTCCTGCGCGCGAGCGGCGCGGAACTCGCCGGGCATCTGGCGACGATGTCGAGGAAACGCCACGCGCGATTCGGCAACACGATTTTTCATCTGGAACCGAACTTGAAAGATTGTCCCGGCGGATTGCGCGACTACAATGTCGCGCACTGGTTGGCGCGGCTTTCCGGCGCGCCTCCAACAGCTCAAGAAGAGGCGGCCGGCCCCGCAATGGAACGCGCCTTCGATTTCCTGGCGTCGGCGCGCTGCTTGCTGCACTATCGCCTGGGCCGCGACGACAATCGCTTGAGTTACGAAATGCAGTCGGAAGCCGCGGTGTTGAGCGACCCTCCGGCATCCGCGGAAGATTACATGCGGCGCTACTTCCGCCACGCGCGCGCGATCTATCGCCACGTCGGCGCGATGATGGATCGCTCGGCTGCCGAGACGCGCGGTCGCGGGTCGCTGCTGGGGATGTATCAGGATTGGCGCTCGCGATTGTCCACCGCCGATTTCGCCGTGGTAAAGGATCGCATCTACGTGCGCCAACCGGGCGCGCTGGAAGATCCCGTGCTGCTGCTGGGATTGTTTGAACAGGTGGCGCGTCATGGACTGGCGCTGAGCGGAGAGGCTGAAACGGCCGTGGAGCGCGCCATCGAAGACTTGCACCCGAACAATCGAACGGCGTTGTTGTTCTCGGGATTGTGGCGGCGCTTGAAACCGATCCTCACGCAGCCGCACGCGGCGGATGCGCTGCGGGCGATGCATTCGTCACATTTGCTCTCCGCGTTGTTTCCGGAATTCGCCGCGGTGGATTGCTTGGTGGTCCGCGACTTCTATCATCGCTACACCGTAGACGAGCACACATTTCAGACCATCGCCGCGCTCACGGCGCTGCCGATTGCCGCGAAAGAAGACGGTGGCGAGTGGGAGAAGATGTTCGCGGAAATCTACGCCGAGCTTGAGCAGCCGGAGATTCTTTCGCTCGCAATGTTGCTGCACGATGTCGGCAAAGGCATGGCCGAAGATCACGTGCAAGGCAGCTTGCAGGCCGCCGAAGGCGTGTTTGCGCGCCTGTCGCTCGATCAATCGGACCGCGCGACGATTCGCTTTCTCATCAAGAATCACTTGGAAATGTCGGCGATGCTGCAACGCCGCGACATTTTCGATCCCGAGACGGCCCGCGCGATGGCCGGCGTCACGGGAACGCCCGACCGTCTGAAGATGCTCACGCTTCTGACGTACGCCGACATCAAGGCGGTGAATCCTGAAGCGTTGACGCCGTGGAAAGCGGAAATGTTGTGGCGCTTGTACACGGTGGCGTCGGGATACCTGAATCGCAGCGTGGACGACGATCGCATTCCCGCGCCGGCCGGCAACGCCGACGAGTTCTTGGCGGGATTTCCGCGGCGTTATCAAGCGATGCATTCGGCTGAAGAAATCTCGGCGCACGCGGAGATGGCGGGCAATCTATCCGCGCATCCGGTGCAAGTACAAATCGCTCAGCGCGGACATTCGTGGGAGCTGACCGTTGTCGCGGCCGACCGTCCGCGATTGTTCGCCTCGGTGACGGGCGTCCTCGCGTCGTGGGGCATGAGCATCATGAAGGCCGACGCATTTTCGAACGCCGCGGGGATCGTGCTGGACGTTTTTCGCTTCACCGATTTGTACAAAACGCTGGAGCTGAATCCCGGCGAGGCGGATCGCTTGCGCCGCGACGTGTCGCACGTATTGCAAGGCAAGCTCGACCTCGCGACGCTGCTCGCCTCGCGGCGGCAGCCGGCGGCGTCGGCGCCAAAGGTCCGCGTCGCCACGCAAGTCCGCTTCGATCAAGCGAGCTCGTCGCACAGCACTTTGCTCGAAATTGTCACCGCGGATCGCCCGGGACTGCTCTACGACGTGGCGTCGAAGCTGGCGGAAGCCGGATGCAACATCGAGGTGGCGCTGATCGACACCGAGGGGCACAAGGCGATCGACGTGTTTTACCTGACCGCGTACGGCGGGAAGCTGGAGCCGGCCGTCGAGCGTCAGTTGCGGGAAAAACTTCAAAGTCTAGCCGCAGATGAACGCAGATAGGGATTCGTCTCTCGTTTTAAATTCTTGATTTTTGATCTTTGATTTTTGATTTTTGATTTGCAACGTTCATTCCCGGACAAGTGCCTTCTGTACGGTGGCCAGCGCCCACGCGACCAAAAATGCCGGAATGCCGAGGAAGACCGGCCACGCCACAAGCGCGATCCCCTGCATGACATTGCCCCTGCCGGTCTCGAGGACGTGCACCGTCGCGAACGTGGCGAGTCCAAACGCGGCCAGCGCAACGCCCGTGGCCACATGCAACGCGGCGCTCCGAGGATTCCAGGAGCGCTCGTAACCGATGTGTACAAAATAGACCACGGCGCTCGCCACCCACGCGGCGTATCTCCAAAAGATCAAAGGTGAGGGACGGAATGTCGAAACTCCCCAGCCGATCGCCACATATAACGCACCTGCGAGAAGTGCCGCCGGAAACCAACCGCGTGACCTGTCCATAGGTCACATTATAACGAAAAGCTCTCTTCACCGCAGAGGCGCAGAGGCCGCAGAGAAAACCAGGAATCACGGCGTCCTGGTTTTCTCTGCGTCTCTGCGTCTCTGCGGTGAAAAAACCGCCGGCGTGCTAAGATCAGCCCATGGGATTGACCTACGTTTGGGTGCACATCGCGAATCCCGCCAAGCTGTCGAAAAAAGCTCGGTTGAAGATGTTGTTGGACTCGGGTGCCGTGTATTCGGTGGTGCCTTGCGAGGTGCTCACACGAATAGGAATTCGAGCAAATCGGCAAAGGAGCTCCTTGCTCGCAGACGGTTCGGAAATCACCCGGCGTATGGGCGACGCACAATTCGTTTTTCAAAATGAGACGGGCTCTTCACCGGTAATCTTTGGAGAAAAGGGCGATGCGGCCCTGCTTGGCGCCGTTTCGCTAGAGGCGTTGGGCCTTGTCCTTGATCCGTTTCAGCGCAAGCTCATGCCGATGCCCATGTTGCTCTCGGCGCAGCGACCCAGCGGTTCCAAGCCGCTTCGTTAGGCGCTTTCACCCGCGTGATACACTACCCTCGATTCCCATGGTTGAAATCGCTCCTTCGATCCTGGCCGCGGACTTCGCGCGGCTGGGCGACCAGATTCGCGCGGTGGAAGCCGGCGGCGCCGCGCTGATCCATTGCGATGTCATGGACGGCCACTTCGTCCCCAACATTTCCATTGGCGTGCCCGTCGTCGCCAGCGTGCGCAAGATCACCAAGCTTCCGCTCGACGTTCACCTGATGATCGAGAATCCCGACGCCTACGTTCCGGCCTTCGCGGAAGCCGGCGCCAACGTGATTCTCGTGCAGCAGGAAGCGTGCATCCATCTCGACCGCACGTTGAACTTGATCCGCGAGCATGGCGCGAAGCCCGGAGTGGTGCTGAATCCCGCTACGCCGCTCGAGTCCATCGAAGAAGTGCTCGACCTGGTCGACGCCGTGCTGATCATGAGCGTGAATCCTGGCTTCGGCGGACAATCGTTCATTCCGCGATCCCTCGGGCGCTTCCGCCGCATGGAGGAAACGCGCCGCCGCCGCGGCCTCGACTTTGTGATCGAAGTGGACGGCGGCATCACGCTTGAAAATATAGAAGAGGTTGTGCGCGCAGGCGTGCGCCGGATCGTCGTGGGATCGAGCATTTTCCATACGCCCGACCCCACCGCGGCCACCAGGGCCATGCTCGAACGGGCTACCCACGCAACGATGATTCGCGTCTAGGAAAGTTTCGTGTATAGTGGGTAGAAGCGGTACTTGTTCCTATCGTGCGAACCGTAATTTCTGATCCCGCGGCCGGCGGGCTCATCAAAAGGATTATCTGTATGAAGAAGACCCTTGTGGCAGCGGCGATTTTGGCGATTCTGGCAGCCTTCCCCGGTTGCAAAGCCAAGAAGTACGAGAATCCCATCGCCAACGATTCCTCGCAGCCGGATAAGGCGCTGTTCGACAACGCCGTTCACGATCTCGAGCACAGCCGCTACGAAGTAGCGCGCCTCACGCTCCAGACGATGATCAATACCTACCCCGACAGCGAATATCTGGCCAAGGCCAAGCTGGCGGTGGCGGACTCCTGGTATCGGCAGGGCGGCACGTCCGGTCTGGCGCAAGCGGAAATCGAGTACAAGGACTTCATCACCTTCTTCCCCAACATGGAAGAAGCGGTCGAGGCGCAGTACAAAGTGGCGATGATCCACTACAACCAGATGGACAAGCCCGATCGCGACTCCACGCACGCGCGCCGCGCGGAAATGGAGTTCAAGGAGCTGCTGCAGAATTATCCCGACTCGAAGTTCAACGCCGAAGCCACGCAGCGTCTGCGCGAAGTGCAGGAAGTTCTGGCATCGGGCGAGTTCGAAGTGGGACGCGTTTACTACATCAAGGGCGCCAATCGCGCCGCCGTGCTGCGCCTGAGCCAGCTCGTGAACAACTATCCGTATTTCAGCCAGGCCGACAACGCGCTGTGGATGCTCGGCAATTCGTTCGAGCACGGCGGCAAGGATTTCCGCGATTCCGCCGCCACCGCGTACGCGCGCATCGTGAAGGATTATCCGCTTTCGACGCACGCCGACGACGCCAAAGCGCGTCTGGTGCAGTGGGGCAAGCCGGTTCCCGCACCCGATCCCGGGGCGCTTGATCGCATGAAGTACGACGATGCGCATCGCGAGGTCAAGTCCGGCCCCACCAGCTATGTGTCGCGCGCGCTCAACGTGGTGCGCGGCCGGCCGGACGTGTCGGCGACGACGCACTCCGGCGATCCCACGAAATTCCACCAGCCGCCGCCGGTCACGCCGCAGGAAATCCCCACGGTAACGGCGGGCGAAGCCACGGGCACGGCAGGAGTGAAGGCTGAAGTGGTAACGGGCGAGCCGACGGGAAAAGTGATGAATCCCGATAAGCCGGCGACTCCCACCGCGCCAGGAACAGCGCCCGCGGCAACAACTCCCGAAAAGCCCGCGACGACAGCACCCGCCGCAGACCCTTCGGCCAGCAATCCCACGAGCACGCCGGGCCGCACGCTCGACTCCGCGGCCAACAAAAAGGCCCAAGCGGCGCTCGACAAGAAGAACGCCGAGGAAAAGAAGAAGCAGGAAAAGAAAAAGAAGAAAGACGATTCGAAGAAGCCGGCGGATCAGCCCGCGGCCACGCCCGCCGATCCTAATAAGCCAGCGGCGGATCCCGGAAAGCCAAACGTTCGATAGATAACTGGCAATTTAACACAGAGCACACAGAGAACTCAGAGGACACAGAGATGTTCATCCCAAGGTGAACGTTCTCTGTGTCCTCTAGCTTTTTCTTTGTGCTCTCGGTGGTTAGATTGCCGTGCCAAGCGGAGAAGCCAGTAACCTTTCGAAAGCGTCCGCCGCCAGTTCCGCGAAACCTCTCACCGGCAAATCTGCGGCCAGTTTCGCGTGCAGCGTGCAAATTCCGATACTCTTCATCCCCGCGCGACGCGCTGCTTCGATCCCTGCGGGAGCGTCTTCTAGCACCACGGAATGCGCGGGCTTCACGCCAAGCTTTTCACCGGCCAGTAGAAACACCATCGGATCCGGTTTGCCGACCGTGACATCCTCTGCGCCGACAATCGCGCCGAAGCGTGCACCCAAGCCAAGCACTTCAACCACGCACTCGGCATTCGCGCGCGGCGCCGCCGTCGCGATCGCTTGACGCCATCCCGCGTCGGCGAGGCGTTCCACCCATTCGCCCGCGCCGGGAAGCAATCGTGCGCCGTTGCGGCGAATCACGTCGCGATAGCGGCGCTCTTTTTCCAGGCTAATGGCGTTCACTTTTTCGGCGGAACATCCGGGGAGATAACTGTGGATGATGTCGTCGTTGCGGCGGCCGAAGAGCGCGGTGAAATTTTCGCGCGTCAGCGTATAGCCTTCTTCGGCGAGCACTTGAATCCAAGCTTGCCAATGATCGTCGGCGGAATCCACCAGCGTTCCGTCCATATCCCAGAGCGCGGCGCGAGGTTCAATCATTTTTGTGAGGACTTTTCTCGGTAAGAGCCGGGATGGTGCGGAAGGTGGGAATTGAACCCACAAGCCCTTTCGGGCACAGGAACCTAAATCCTGCGCGTCTGCCAGTTCCGCCACTTCCGCGAAGTTATTATTGTATCTCAACGGACAGTTGCCGTCTCAAATCGGCGGCGCGGAGCGTTATTATGTGATGGAGGCTCGACGATTTATGCTTTCGAGGTTGATCGCTGGTGTGTTGTTAGCCGTGTCCTGGTTTGGGCCGGCCTGCTTTGGACAAGCAAAGCAGGAGTTTGAAGTCGCGTCGATCAAAGTGTCGCCGCCGCCCGAGCCGGGACGATTCTTCTTTGGTCCGCGCGGCGGACCCGGCACGAGCGATCCCACGCGCTACACTTGCAACAACTGCACGCTCGCGATATTGCTCAACACCGCCTATGATCTGAAGAACTACCAACTGAAGGCTCCCGCCGATATCAACGCCAATCGTTTCGACATCGCCGCGAGAGTTCCCGAGGGCACGACGAAGGAACAGTTCCGCGTGATGCTGCAGAACCTTCTCGCCGACCGTTTCAAAATGGTGGTGCATCGCGAAACGAAAGAGATGCCGGTGTATGAACTCGTTCTCGGCAAGGGCGCGCCGAAGATGAAAGAATCCGCCGACCAATCGGACACGCCGCCCGACCAGGGGCCGCCGCCACCGCCACCGGGCCCCTTCAAGATCGGCAGCGATGGAATGCCGGATTTCCCACCGGGCCGCACAATCATGATGATGATGCCGGGTCGTGCCAAGCTGCAAGCTTTCCGTGAAACCATGACGACCCTGGTGGGCCGCCTCGCTCAATCGATGAATAAACCCGTAACCGATGCCACGGGACTCACGAAGAAATACGATTTCACGTTGATCTTTGCGCCCGACACATCGGCTTTCGGCGGCGGTCCGGGCGGTCCGATCGTTGCCTTCCGCGGTCCAGGGCCCGTGCCCGATGGCGGCGCTGGTGCAGGCGCCGGTGGTGACCGTCCGCCGCTCGACGACGGTCCACTATTCCCGCTACTCCCGGCCGCCGTCCAGGAACAGTTGGGTCTTAAGCTGGAATCGAAGAAAGGCAACGTCGATATCGTGGTGGTCGACAAATTCGAGAAGACGCCGACGGAGAACTAGAGTAGTGTCCGGCGAGTTCTCGATAGTTTGGTAACCGTGTTGGCCGATGATCAGGTTTGCATCAGGGCACGGCTTCAACCGTGCCGAGAGCATTCGTTGCGCGCAGGCGCGTTAGCCCCTTGGGAGTCTGTATGACAACGCAGCTCCGAGCCTGCGGCAGCAGGCGGCGCAACGTTAGCCCCTGGCGAGGCGTTTTTTGCCAAGCCTGGGGTAATCCGTTAGCGTGCCGAGCCTGCGAAGCGGGCGACACAGACAACCGTGCCATCCGATTCGCTTGTGCCGCCTGCGCTGCAGGCTCGTACTCGAAACAACCGTGTCCCCAGGCTCGGCAAAAAACGCCTCGCCAGGGGCTAACATTGTGCCGCCTGCTGCCGCAGGCTCGGGGCTGAGTTGTCCCACAGACTATTCAGGGGTTTTAGCCCTTGAAACTCGCGCGGGCGGCGCTAAAAGCCCAGTTTCATCGGCGTCAGAGCTCGGCACGGTTCAAGCCGGGCCCTGATACGACGCCGAGCACGATTCCTCCGTCACGATCTTGAAGACCCACACAGCCCACCAATGAAATGCGTCATTGACGCCGCCGAAGGCGAGGAAGTCGAGCCTCGCCCGGCGTCAATTCTGCATCGTCGCTTTGTTGGCCGACGCGGTGGATTTCGTCGCGGTCGCGTCCATCACACTCGTCACGGCTGTGAACACGGAATGCACGGCGTCCGCGCCGCCGGCGAGCATCGCCGTCGACAATCCTAGGTCCACCATCAGGAAAAAAGTGTGTTGACCCGCTGAAAGGCTCTTGAACTTGGCGGCGTCGAGAAACGGCTGCAACGCTCGAACACCGGAAATGGCCACGCAGGAGCTGACGAAGACGGACACAAAAAACGCGATCTTCTGCGTCTTCGCCCGGTACTCATCCAATTTGTCGGAGATGGCTTGTTTTTGCTCGGGCGGCGCCGCCGCCAATGCTTTTTCGAGTTTACTGGCCGTCTCGTCGCGCCATGGACTCAGCAAAATCTCCACCGAGCGTTCTACGACTGAGGCCGCCAGCGCCAGCGGTGCGAGCATCGCCGCGAGATCTTGAATCTTGAAATTGAAATTCACGCACTCCCAGGGAAAGAAGAACGCGTAAACGATAAGCAATACGACAAAGGCTGCTCCAAAAAGCACGATCGGAGCCTTTGTCGCGATCGAAACCGTTTGGTTGACCGGCGGGACGCCGGCAGGTGGGTTTTGGTCAGGCATGGGTTTTGCTCCTGGGCCGTAAAAGGCTTCTTCTCAAAAAACGACATTGGTCAAGAAAACCCTTCTTTGTCGTTTGAGGATCATACCCACAACACAGGCTGGCGGATAAAGAAATTGCGGATCACTTCTTCCACGTCGGAATCAGCGGGCAGCGTCTTCCACAAGTCGATGTAACTCGGCTCGTGCAGCGCGATGCCGCCGAACAACAGCGACGTTTGGCGCATCGGCCATTCTTTGTCGTACATCACGTCGGGCGGCAGCGGCCATTTCTTCTTGTCGCGGATGAATGGGACCATGTAGGCCATCGCCAGGCGCATCCCGCGGCCGTCTTGCAGTGAAAAACTCCAGAGATCGTCTTGTTCGGTCGAGAGAATCTGGCAACATGCCGACATCGCTTCCAAGTTGAAGAGGGAATACCCGTAGGGTTTCGTGCGGCGCAGTTCCTGCGGAAAACTTCCGTCGGTCGAGATTTGCCTGGGGACAAAAACGTTTTTGAAGCGCTCGCGGCACTCCTTCAGCAGATATTCGTTGCCGGTGAAGCGCGAAAACTGCGCCGTCTGTACCGTGAAACACGTGGCGTGATTATTCGCAGCGTCGCGCTCGGCGATTCCGTACGGGTGCGTATTCATCCAGTGCGTGTATTCACTGAACCAGTCGCGCACCTCCTTCAGTTTTGGACCAAATACCAGCGACTTCGCCAGTAACTCGGCGGCGCGCGCCACTTCCACCAAGTGCAGCGTGTCGATGATCCCCGTGCCGCGGCCCGTGAATCGCCCTTGGATGGCCTGCGCATAGAGCAGGCTGGGGTTCATCATCGTGTCGTCGTTCACGAACCAGGCGTTCAAGTGCGTGATCGCGGCTTCGGCGTACTTGGGCTGCTGCGTGACCTTCCACGCCGCCGTCAGCGCCGGCACGATCAGGCTCAAGCGGCGCATGGCGCGGCGGTGATCCTCGAAATTCTCGGGATTCGACATGCCGTCGCGCTGGATGTACGGCGCTTTCGGGTCTTTCGGGTCGGGCCACCAGTAATCGCCTTCGGAAAAATAGTCGTGCCGGCCGCCGGCACTGCGGGGAGAGTACGCGGCCGTGACGGTGATCGGCTTTTCCTTGAGATACCGGTCGGCGGCCGTGAGAATGCGTTTCTTGTCGATGGCCGCGCAGTCGTCGAAGTCGAAGGGCTTTTCCGGCTTTTTCTTTTTCTGGGCGGCGGCCGCGGCGACCCACGCCAGCCCACCGATTTCTAGAAACACGCGCCGGTTCATGACATACAATTTACTCCGCAATGCCCCACGGATTCCAGTATCTGCGCGGACGCCTCCACGCCGAGAGCGCGCCGCTGGAGAAGATCGCCCACCGTTTCGGCACGCCGTGCTACGTCTACAGCCGCGCGGTGATCGAGCACAATTTCAAACGCTTCGACCAAGCCTTTGGCCGATATCCCCACATGGTTTGTTACGCCGTGAAGGCGTGCTCGAACCTTTCGATCCTGCGATTGCTGGCCCGGCAGGGAGCCGGCTTCGATATCGTCTCGGGCGGCGAGTTGTATCGTGTCCTGAAAGCCGGCGGGAAGCCGGCCCAGATCGTTTTCTCCGGCGTCGGCAAGACCGCGGAGGAGATCGACACGGCGCTCCACTCGGGCATTCTCAAGTTCAACGTGGAGTCGGAAGGCGAGCTGGACATTCTCGCGCAACGCGCTGCACGTTTGAAGAAGCGTGCACGCGTGGCCTTGCGCGTGAACCCCGACGTGGCGACCGAAACGCATCCCTACATTTCCACCGGACTTCATGAACACAAGTTCGGCGTGGAGATGAAAGTGGCCGAACGCCTTTACCACAAAGCCGCATCGATGAAGGGAATCGAAGCGGCGGGCGTGAGCTGTCATATCGGATCTCAATTGCTCGATTTCGCGCCGCTGCTCGAGGCCCTCGACCGCCTGCTGGCGCTGGCCTTGCGACTGAAAGAGGCGGGCCTGCCTATCCGTTACCTCGATATCGGAGGAGGACTCGGCGTGCCGTATCGCTCCGGAGACCAGCGCCCCGATCCCGCCGCGTACGTGAAGCATATTCTCGCCAAGGTCGAAGGCGCGGGACTGGAAGTGATCGTCGAGCCGGGACGCTCGATCGTCGCCGAGTCCGGCGTGCTGTTGACTCGCGTGATCTATCGGAAGACCAATGGATCAAAGCATTTCGTGATCGTCGACGGCGCCATGAACGACCTGATCCGCCCGGCGCTGTACCAGGCGTATCACCGCATTCTGCCGATCAAGCAAGTGAACGAGCGCGAGGCCACGATTACCGCCGACCTTGTGGGCCCCGTCTGCGAAACCGGCGATTTCCTGGCCAAGGGGCGCTCGATTCCGGTGGTTGAACCGGGCGATTTGTTGGCTTTTGCTACAGCCGGGGCCTACGGATCGGTGCTGGGATCCAACTACAATGCGCGCCCGCGCGCAGCAGAAGTCCTGGTAGAGGGAAGCAGGGCCAAGCTGATCCGGAAGCGGGAGACGTTGGCCGATTTAATCCGGAACGAAACTTAACGTGTCAATATTGCACGGTGTGTCCATTAGAAAAGAATAACTTACCGGCCTCGCCCGGCGCTTTTAGCCTATTCCCAAAGAAGGACTTGACAAGCTAAGCCGTTCAAAGTACAATCCCTGACATCGTTTTCACCATCCGCGTCTGCGGATGGTTCAGCTTTGGCCCACTTTTTGCAACTAAACCCTTGGTTGTTGCGTCTAGATGGTCTGAAGGAAGAGGAAAAGAGCCTTCTTCCTGCTGAATGTCAGGGCGATTTTCTCGCCTTGAGCATGGCAGGAGACGTGCTTATACCGAATCCGAGAAGAAGCGAGAACAAATCGCTCGAAAGGAGGTTGTTTTTATGCCAGCTACCGTTTTGGAAGGTGTGAAGTCGTTTGGAAAGGTGTACTGCACGCTCTGCACGCGCACTGTGGACGCTGAGGTGATGGTGCAAGCGAACATGGTGTACCGCAAGGCGAACTTGCGTGTGGTCTCCGGACAGAAGTGCCCGCGTTGCTCTTCATCGTTGGACGCGGCTTTCGTGGTCGGGCCGAGCAACTAACGTTGAGTTAGTTGTTCGTCCCGGACGCGGGGCCTCGCCGCGCGAGTTGAAACGCGGCGAAAAGCGTTCCGCACCTGCATTCTTTTCGCGCCAAAAGAAAATCTCCATTGCGATCTTTGGATCGCTTGGAAGGGGTGTGCGCTGGGTGAGCAACGGCGAATGAGTCTAATCGTAGCGCAAGGCTGACAGCGGCTCGATCCGCGTGGCGCGTCGCGCCGGCAAATAGCCGGCCATGAACGTCACCAACGCCAGCAGCATGCTTGCGCCCGCCACCACCAACGGATTCCATCCCGTGATGTTCAACAGTTGATCGCCCATTTGATTCTGAATGACGCCGCCGGCGGGGAACCACGCCACGAGCGCCACGATCATCCCGATACCTGCGAGAACAACCGCTTCGCGCAACACCAAATGCTGCACTTGACCGGGCGTCGCCCCGAGCGCCATGCGAATGCCGATCTCGCGCGTGCGCCGGACCACCAAGTAAGCCATCACTCCGTACAATCCCACCGCGGCGAGTAGCGTCGCGAGCGCGCCGAACAACATCGACAGCGTCGAGACCAGATGTTCGACATACAGCGTTTCGTCGATCTGGCGATCGAGCGTCTTGATGTCGAACACGGGCAGATCGGCGTCAAGCGCCGACACTTGCCCTCGGGCTTCCGCTACCAGCGACGCCGTGTCGCGCAGCACTTTTGGGCGAGTCCGCAAGTAATACGTCAGACCCCCGACGTCTGAAACTTGAGCGTACGGAAAATACATCGTGCTTTCCGGCGTCTCGCGCAGATCCCTGTACTTCGTGTCGGCGACCACACCGACAATCTGCATTTCCGTCTTGGCGGCGCCCGCGAGACGAAACGTTTTTCCGAGGACATTGCCGCCCGGCACGCCGGCAAAAAATTGTCGCACGAACGCTTGATTCACCACCACCACGCGCAGCGAGTGCGCGTTGTCCTGCGGCGTGAAGTCGCGCCCCATCACGAGCGGCAATCCCATCATGGTGAAAAATCCCGGCGACACGTTATTGCGGTACGGCGAGGTGCGTTCTCCCTCGCTGCGCACGTGTCCGGGCACTTCGATGCCGGATTGCGCGCCGTCGCCCGACAGCACCGCAACGTCGGCCGCGGCCACGCCTTCCACACCGGGCATGGCGGCGAGATTGTCCTGAAGCTGGCGGTAGAATTCCTGCATCTTCGCGTCGCTGTAGCCGTTCAAGCGCGGCTGCACGGAAAATGTCAGTAAGTGATCGGTGCGGAATCCGGCGCTGAGGTTCTTCAGATTTCGCAGACCATACGTGAAAAGTCCCGCACAGATCAGCAACAAGAGCGATAGCGCCACTTGCGCGATCACCAGACCTTTGCGCAATCGCATGTGCGCGCGTCCGCCCATTACGTTGGCGGCTTGCTCCTTCAGCATCGTGGCCAAACTTCCGCGCGACGCTTGCAGCGCCGGCGCGAGTCCGAAGACGAATCCGGAAATCAACGAAACGCCCAGCGTGAACAACAACACGCGCGCGTCGGGCTGCGCGGTGAGTCCTTGTGTCGAGAGATCGCCGGGTAGAATGCCGAGGATCACGTCGCCGAGCCAATAGGCCAAGAGCACGCCAAATGCTCCGCCGGTAGACGAAATCACCAGGCTTTCGACAATCACTTGGCGGAACAAGCGCCCGCGTCCCGCGCCTAACGCCTGATAAATCGCGATTTCCTTTTGTCGCGCCGCCGATCGCGCCACCATCAGGCTCGCGACGTTCGCGCACGCGATCAACAAAAGCAGCAGCACCATTCCCGAAAGGATCGCGAGACCGCTGGAGAGCTCGTCGGGCGCATTGGAAATCCCGGAGGCGCCGGACAGCAATCGCAGGTGTTGATTTTGATAGGCCTCGCGCACTCTCGCGGAAAACGAAGGCAGATTCTTCAGTTCTTGCTCGAGAATCGGGCGCCAGTAGACGGTAGCGGCGGCTTGCGTTTGCGCGACGGTCGCGCCGGGCTTCAAGCGCGCGAAAATATTGAGCCAATATGCCTGGCGATCATCGAAGTCACGCCGGCCTTTGTACAGCTCCGCGTGCATCATCGTAGGCACGTAGACCGAAGGCCGCTCGGTGATGCCGACGCCGTGAAAATCCTTGGGCATGATGCCGACAATCGTCATGGGCTGCGCGTTCATCAGCACGGTTTGATTCAACACGCCGGTGTCGCCGCCGAAGCGCGTTTTCCAATAGCCGTAATCGAGCACGGCCACCGGATGCGCGCCGGGCGTGCGGTCGTCTTCGGGCAATAGCGTGCGTCCGATAATCGCTTGCGCGCCGAGCACTTCGAAATACGTTCCCGAGACCATCTCGCCCGAAACGCGATCGGTTTGCCCGTGCCACGCGACCGCCACTTCGATCGGCGCGCGCGCCATCACGCCGTCGAATACCTTGCTGTCGCGGAAATCGCGATATGTGGGATACGTAAACGTGACATCCGACCCGTAAGCCGTGCTCATCCATCCATGACGCGGTCCGTCGGCGTTGAAGAACACGAGCCGTCCGGGATCTTTCACCGGCAGGGAGCGCAACAGCGCTTGGTCGAGCAGGCTGAAGACGGCGGTGTTGGCGCCAATGCCGAGGCCAATGGAAATGATCGCGACGAACGCAAATTGCGGCGCTTTTCGCAAGCGGCGCAGCGAGAGTCGAATGTCTTGCCAAAGCGTATCCATAACGAAGTGGATGGTGCATCCCGATTGCCAGTGCAAACCACTGATTCTGTGGAGGTGACTCGCGACTCGTGTCCGGTAGTGGGAAAAAACCTTACCGCCGATGAACGCCGATAAACGCAGATAGATCGGTCGTTTCTATCGGCGTTCATCTGCGTTCATCTGCGGTTGCATTTGTTTTGTCCGTGCCTCGAACTATATAGTGCCACTTGACAATTTCACAGCCTTCTGCTACTTTTACACTGGAGGGAAATTCACACATGGTCGCCGAATTCAGAGATTCCCAAAGTCTCGTAGGCGCGGATCCGATCGGAACCCGCGTGCCGGCGGCTACGTGTTTCCCGCCTCACGGACATAGCTCAAGGGTAGAGCAACAGCTTAACGGCTGTGGGTTACGGGTTCGAATCCCGTTTTCCGACTCAATCGCTGCTGCTAACAGCGACTCCTAAACAGTGAACCGGGCCATGCTTCGCAGGTCCTGATCCGGTTCTCTTCGGAGATCCGGTAAGGGAACCAAGCGGCTTTGCGGCCCTGATTCTTCCCCGAAACTGTCAGTCTCTAGAATTCGTGCGATCGGTCGCACGCGCACTTTCACGCGGCATTTCCGCGCGTGATGTGCAACGCGACCGATTCAATCGACGAGGAGGCCGGCTGTATGGAAGAACCGCCGCGACGCCGTGAGGCATGGTCCGGTTTTACCGGCTATGTCACTTGCCGTAACAAACCAATGGAGGAGGTGAATTGCCATGTTCATTCGTCGTATTCGTGTTGGCGACCGCACGCGGATGCTCGTGATCCGCGCCGGCCGCTTCGAGCGCATTCTCGAGCCTGGCGATTACTGGATCTGGGGCTTCGGACCGTCCCTGATGTTCGAAGCGCATGACGTGCGTGGTGTGGTGTTCGACTCGCCGTGGTCGGACTTCCTCGCCAAGGAGCGTCCGCGCGTCGCCGAGCAATACTTCACCGTCGTTGAAACCGCGGACTCCCAAGTCGCGGTGATCTACTTCGACGGCAAGGTGTCGAAGGTGCTCGGTCCCGGCAAGCGGATGCTCTTGTGGAAGGGCGCGGTTGCGGTCACGGCGGAGATCGTTGACGTGAAGGAACGCCCCGAAGTTCCGGCCGCGCTGGCGTTGCCGCTTTCGCGCGCCGGTGCGTTGGCGCTGGCGACCTTCGCGCAAGTGGAGGACGGCAAGACGGGGCTTCTCTACGTGGAAGGCCGTTTCGTTCGCGCTCTGGAGCCGGGATTCTACGGCTTCTGGAACGCGGCCGGCGGCCCGCGCGTTGATGTGGTGGAGTTGCGCTGGCAGACGCTGGAAATCCCGGGTCAGGAAATTCTGACCAAGGACAAGGTGTCGATCCGCGTGAACGTGTGGGCCGAGTACCGCGTCGCCGACGCGGTGAAGGCCAAGCAATCCACCAAGGATTACGCGGAGCATCTCTACCGCGCATTGCAACTCGCCGTGCGCCAAACGCTCGGCCGGCGCACGCTGGAGGAAATCCTGGCGGAAAAGGTGGACATCGACGAGTCGGTGGCCGCGACGGTCCGCCAGGAAGCCGAGAGCGCAGGTGTGTTCTTGGGAGCGATGGCTCTGAAGGACATCATCCTGCCGGGCGAAATGCGCGAGATCCTCAACCAGGTGGTGACGGCGGAAAAGCAGGCGCAAGCCAACCTGATCCGCCGGCGCGAGGAGACCGCGGCCACGCGGTCGCTGTTGAACACCGCCAAGCTGATGGAGGACAGCCCTCTGTTGGTGCGTTTGAAGGAGCTCGAGACGATCGAGAAGATTGCCGAGAAGGTCGACAAGATTTCCATCGGCAGCTTCGAAAGCATGATCACCGAGCTGGTGTCACTGCGTAAGTAGCAGACGTAAGTAGTTTGTCGGAACCGCTCGCGGTAGCGAATAGGCCTTTGTTTGGCCCATCCGCTATCGCGGATGGTTCTGCAACACGAGTGTTACTGCTGCCCCATCATCAAAGCCCGCAACGGCATCAAAGGCCCGACGGGAATGTAGACGTGATCCATCAACTGTTCTTTCGCCAGCGGCAACGTCTCCATGATGGCGCGCGCCTCGTCCTCGCTCTTCGCGTCGACGAAGAACACCACGCCTTTGCCGTCGCCGCGCGAATACCACTGGCGAATTTTTCCCTCGAAGTACAGCTTCACGGTCGCGCGAATTTCCTGCGGCATCACGGCCATGATTTGTTGCGCGTCGACGCCTTTCTTCGCCGTTTGAATGACCAACACTTCGGTGGTCTTGGGAATGGCTACGGCGGGCACGCCTTCGGACTGCGATTGCGATACGAACGCTAACGGAAGCGCGGAGATGAGAAATGGGAGCATAAAGTTCATTGGGTGATCCTTTCGATTCGGTCGGTTTTGGTTTGGCGTCGTCTCGCTCGCCTGGTTGATATTTGCTTGTCACGCGCCGTGTGTGACAGGATCGCGTTGGAGCTTTTTTTTCAAAGCCGGTCACAAATTCGCCTCGCGCGGCAAAGAGATTAACAGTGGGCGACGAAGGTCAGGAACTTCGCGGTCTCATGATCCGTTACCAGGGCGGATCGTTGGAGGCATTTCAAGAGATCTACGCTCAGCTCGCTCCGGGTGTGCGCCGGTATCTATCGCATTTGGCCGGCCGCTCCGATTTGGCCGATGATCTGCTTCAGGAAACGTTTCTGCAAATGCACCGGTCGAGAGCGGCATACAACCCTGAATATGCGGTGAGACCGTGGGTGTTCGGGTTGGCGCGAAACGTTTTTCTGATGAATCGGCGCGCCGCCCGGCAATGGGCCAAGCTTCACGAATCGCGCGAAGAGTTGCCTGAATTCCCGGTGTTTCCCGAAGCCGACAAGCTTGGATCGCAAGACGAACTCCGTCGAGGTCTGGCGGATTTGCCACCGGAGCGCGCCGAGGCGCTGTTGCTGCACCATGAGTGGGGATTCCGCTTCGAGGAAATCGCCGGGATGCTGGGCATTAGTGCCGCGGCGGCACGCGCGCGCGCCAGCCGTGGAATGGCCGAACTGCGCGCCGCATTGAATCGTATGCGGATCGGTATGCAGAAGGTTCGAGCATGATGGAACACTCCCCGAAACCACCGGAAGCATTGTTGCGGGCCGTCGCCCAGGATCTGAAACCTGTCAGACCATCGCCGCGACCTCTGCAATTGGCGTTGCGAATCGTCCCCATCGCGCTGGTGGTTTCGTCATTGATTCTCGTAGCAATTGGTCCGCGCCGCGACTTGGGATTGTTAGGGCCGCTGTTAGCGTGGGGCGCATCCGCCGCCCAGTTCGCGCTAGCGATCGCGTTCGTGTGGATCGCCGCGCGCGAGGGCACGCCATCCGGCCGCTTGCCCAGGTCGACACTCTACTCGGCGGCGGCCGCGGCATTTCTAGTTGTTGTATCGGTGACGCTTTTAACCTTCTCGGCGAGTCCAACCATGCAGCCACTCTTGCACGTCCCGCCGATGGTCGGCGAAAAACTGCGTGACGCACCATGGATCATGGGCTTCGCGTGCGGGATCGGAAGCACGGTAGCCGGCGGAATTCTTGTCCTGCTGTGCAGTTGGGTATTTCGGAACTCCCTCGCGACGCGGCCCGCGGTAGCCGGCGCCTTGTATGGCGCGGGCGCGGGTCTCGCCATCAACGCGGGTTGGCGCATCGCGTGTCCGGTCTCCACTCCGTGGCACGCGCTGGGAGCGCACGGAATCGCGATCGTCGCCACGGTGGTCTTAGGAGCGCTCATCGGACGCCTCCTAGGGAATCGTCAATGAACTCCGATACACTTGCCAGATGGCTCTCATCAATGACCGGATGTGCGCGCAAGTCGACGGGGAGATCGTAGTTTTTCTGATTGGCATGCGCTTCAACAAACTTTGGAAGATCCACAAATGGCTGCCGGTGGTCGCGGCGATGCCGCGCATGTTGCGCGAACTCCATCAACATGCCGAGCTGGGATTCCTAGGCGAGCACACTTGGTTCGGCCGCACGGTGATCGTGCTGCAATACTGGCGCAGCGTGGAGGAGTTGAACGCCTACGCCAAGAATCGCGACCGCGCACACCTGCCGGCGTGGACGGCATTCAATCGCGCGGTAGGAAAATCGGGCGACGTGGGGATTTGGCACGAGACGTACCGGGTCCGTGCAGGCGATTGCGAAACGATCTACGCGAACATGCCGCTGTTCGGCTTGGCCAAGGCAACAAAAGCGGTCCCCGCGACGGGATCAAGAGAGTCGGCGGCGGGAAGAATGACGGCTTAGCCCCGAAGGAGTCTGTGTGACAACTCAGCCCGAGCCTGCGCAGCAGGCGGCACAATGTTAGCCCCTGGCGAGGCGTTTTTTGCCGAGCCTGGGGTAATCCGTTAGGGGGCCGAGCCTGCGAAGCGGGCGACACAGACAACAGTGCCATCCTATGCGCCTGTGCCGCCTGCGCTGCAGGCTCGTACTCGAAACAACAGTGTCCCCAGGCTCGGCAAAAAACGCCTCGCCAGGGGCTAACATTGCGCCGCCTGCTGCGCAGGCTCGGGGCTTAGTTGTCCCACAGACTCCCGGGGGCTGTGTCGATTCGTGGCAACATTGGAGAAGGTGATCACACGGCGCAGTTTTGTTCTGCTTAGCGCGGCCGCTTGTTGCGGCCAGGCAGAAGACTTGTCGCTTCCCGTCACGCGAACCAAGACTCACCTCGCGCTCGTGCCCGTTACCGTCGGGGAAACGCGCTTGAACTTCATCGTCGACACCGGCGCGGGCAGCAGCATGATCGCGTTGGAAGCGCTGAAACGCCTGCGTCCCGACGATTACGAATTGCGCGGCGCGGTCTCGCAGGAATTTTCCGGCGGCAAGGTGGAAGCGCAGCGAGTTGCGCTGCGTTCGGTCGCGATTGCGACGGCGCCCGGCGTGGCGATCGACGTAAACGCCATCGCCATGTCGCCGCTGAAAGAAATGTTCGGCGCGGACGTGGACGGCGTCCTCGGCATGGAGATCCTTTCCCGATACGCGCTGCGCCTCGATTTTCGCACGCAGCGGATTGACTTGTTGCCGCCGGAAACTTCCGCCGGCGACGATGCGATTCCCTTCGAGTTCAACGAACACCGCGAGATTTTGTTCCCCGCACAACTCGACGGCAAGCCCGTGACCGCGCTGCTCGACTCGGGCGCCGGACAAACGTGCGTGAATTGGAACGCCGCGCGGCTCTCAGGCGTGGATCCCAACACGCGCGGCGTGACCGAGAAGTCCACCGCAGTCGGCGGCGACCGCAACGTCCTGACGATCCACCAATACCGATTTGCCGGCATGCAGATCGGCGCGCTGCATTGGGTCCATCCGGTACTCTTGATCGCGGACGTTCCCGCGTTTACAACACTCGGTCTCGCGACGTCGCCCGGCGCGATCGTCGGCATGAACATGTTGGACAATCGCGTCACGACGATTTCGTTTACGGAACGCCGCTTGACGATTCGGTGATCTTCGCGGAGGATTAAGCCATGAAGGCGCTGCTGCTGGCCATGCTCGTCCTGCCGCTCGTCGGATCGGCGGAGTACCGTCGCGGCGACGAGTCTGCGCTGCAACTGATTAATGAGCTCGAAATCGGGGCCTCTCCGTTGTTGCGGTCTGGTATTTTCACCTGCGGATCGGCTGGAGCCGAGAATGCGCGCCAGGACAAGATTGCGCGATCGCTCATCGCGCTCGGTTCGGCCGCCCTTCCCGACGTCGAGGTCGCGCTATCCTCCAAGGGGACGCGCTACGGGTTCCTGACGCTCGCGTACGCATACGCCAAGCTGAAAGGTCCTGCGGCGTTTCCGCGTTTACGGGCGCTAATGACAGAGTACCGGGAGAGCGGGCTGGGCCGCTCGGCGGCAGCGGCGATCGGAGCGACGTCCTTTGTTTCCAGCAACGCGGATTCGTGGATGCGCGATCACCAGTGTGCGGTGGGGGAATTCTCGGTGCAAATGCAGAAGGAGCCGTGTCAGGAAGAGTCGCAGGAGATTCCGTTGATGGTTGTGGCGTGTGGTCGCCCGATCCTCCCGCAGTCCGGCATGGATCGATTCATTCTAGGTTGGGAATGGGACGACCGCCACATCTTCGAGCGCGCACTGGGACCGCACGCCAAGGAAACTTCGCGATCCACGATGACGCCGTCGGGATCGGTCGATCCTCTCGCGAACAAAATCCCGAGAGAAGAAATGCTCATCGGCTACAAATTCCTCACGCCCGGCCCTTTTTCAGAGCGCGAAGACGAGCACGACTGGTCGCAGCGTTCGGAACGTCCAGACGCCGTCGACATTGAAACGGCTTTTTTCAATGCGGAAGGAGAAAGTTGCGGTGCTCATGTCGTCGTTCACTTCACGAGGGGGTCGGTACGCGATCCGCGTCCTTCGACAACCAGTACGTGGGATCCTGAGACGCACGAAATGAAAACAACGCGCGGCCCTGCGCCGGAGTGGGCGCTGACGAAAGAGTATTTCGTCGACAACCCCAACCTCGACGACTTGTTCCAAACGCTCCGCGCCTGCGCGACGCGGCGATAGATGAGCCGTGTCACAAAGCCAATCTGAGCGTCGTCCCAACATCATGCGCGTCCTCGCAATCTTTGCGTGTTGCTGCGTGCTTGCTCAAACTCCGGCGAAGCCGACGTTTGAAGTCGCCTCGGTGAAGCCCAACCGAGACCATTCGCGCGGATTCATCGGCGAAGTCCCCGCCGGCCACGGACTCTTCCGGGGCTTCACGGCGACCGACGCGCGACTTCACGTCCTGCTCATGTTGGCGTATGGGATCAGCAGCGACAAGCAACTCGCGGGAGCACCTAGTTGGCTCGACACGGACGGATTCGACATCGAAGCGAAGACCGAGCATCCAACCAGCCCCGAGGAAATTGGTTTGATGTTGCAGTCGTTGCTGGAGGATCGCTTCAAGCTACAAGTCCGCCGCGAGACGAAGGAAGAATCCGGATACGCGCTGGTGATGCAAAACGACGCGCCGAATCCGCTGCTGCAGCCGAGCGCGGAAGGGACGGCGCCGAGCCTCTCCGGCGGTGGAAGCCCGGGAGGCCCGACGAAAATTATCCTCCGCAACGTTCCCATGTCGCGCTTGGCGTGGATGATGTCCGGTCCCGAGCAGGCGGGCCGGCCCGTTGTCGACAAGACGGGTCTCAAGGGCGGCTACGATTTTGAGTTGGAGTTTTCGCGGATCTCCGGTTCGAAACCCGGCCAAGAACCTGTCGAACAGGAAAGCTCTGGTCCTTCGCTCGTCGCGGCCTTACGAAAACTTGGTTTGAAACTCGTGCCGCAGAAAGTCTCAGTGGATTTCATTACGATTGAGCATGTAGAGAAACCGTCCGCGAACTGAGGCGAATCCATATTTCGGCAGTGAGCGCGGCCCCGCAAAGACACGTCCATAGCGCGACGGCAAAGTGATCGTGCAACGATAGCCGCGTGAAATACGTGAGCACTCCGTCGATCGGGCGCACCGCCGCGATTCCCAGTCCTATCGCAAATGCGCGGATCATCCACTCGCGGTGCGCGGCGATCTCCCGGCGGCGAATGCAAGCGTACGCCTTCGCGAGAGCGAATAGCAGGAAGCCGGCGAACGGCACGACCACCGCGAGCTCCGCACGTCCCGCGATCAAGGGGAAACGCAGCGGCATCGCGATCGCCGAAATCCCGACGAATGCGCCGGCGGCGAGAAATATGCGGCCGCTCCAGCGATGCAGCCGGATATTCCGCGAACGGATTTTCCCGATGAACTGGAACGGCCCGAGAAACATGAACACAAATCCAGGGATCGCATGCGCCAGCACCACGACCGGATGATCCGCCCAGCGTTGTTCACTCCACTGGATGTCGCGAACTAACTCTTCGGGCGTGCGCGTGGGAATGAATCCCGCGACGCGGCGCGTGAGCTGGACGTAGTCCCAGAGGCCCATCACCGCGAGCGTTCGGAAAACACCCGAAGCCACGCCGATCAGCGCAAGCACGATCACAACCGTCCACAGAATTGGCTTCCACACGGACCTTCATACTACCGTGATTTTGTCGCCGGCAAGTTCAAAACGCGTTACGCCACGCTCGGCTTCAGCGACAAGGCCATGCTCGACGACGGCCGCATGTGGCCGGTGGCTTTCGCGCTGAAAGAACTGACCGCAGAGGAAGAAACGCGTATCACCGCGCTCGTGAAGAAAGCCGTGAGCTAGGGAACGCCTGAACAGGATCGCGATCATTTTTGAACAGGAAGGTGCAGCATGAACAGGATCAAGACAGTTTTTATCCTCTAGATCCTGTGCATCTGCTAAGTAGGATCGCTTAGTGAACCGCGATCGTGTTGGCGCGCTGGCGCAACGCGAGACTCAGCGCCAACGCCTGTTTTGCGGGCGGCGACTCCGCGTCGATGGCGAGCGCGCGCCGCGCCGCAGCCTCGGCTTCATCCAAGCGTCCGAGTCTCGATTCCGCCACGCTGAGATTGATTTGCACCAGTATGAACTTCGGTGCGATTGCCGCGGCTTTGGTGAAACAATTCGCCGCCTCCACCGCGCGATTCTGCCGCATATACGCGACACCCATATCGTTTAGCGCCTCCACGTATTCCGGATCGATCGCGATGGCGCGTTCAAAATGCTTGAAAGCTTTTTCGTAGTCGCCCGACGACGCCGCGTTTTTCGCGGACGAATATTCCTTCGCGGCTTTCGCGGGAACGGGATGCGCCAACTCCCGCACCGATACGATGCCCTCGGCGGGTCGCACGCCGCGCGGTGATTCCAGACGAATCGAAAGATCGCCGCCGTCGAAGACGTTCACGATCTCGTCGTGAACCGATTCCCCGCGCGCATCGATCACTTGCAGCGTGTACGTTCCTTGCTCGATGTCTTGAAACGCGAACGATCCGCCCAGCGTTACGACACTCTGCGCGCGCGCGATCCGGCTGCCCGCCGGCATCAATTGCACCGTGAGATTCGAAAGCGAGACGCCGGACACTCCTGTTAATTGTCCATGAAGCCGGGCGATTTTCCTTTGCCCGTGCGCCGTCGCGCCGATGCTGATGATGACGAACAGAAAAAAGACACACGTCCGCGGCAGCCGTTTGATCGGCATCTTAGATACCTCCTGTAAATGGTTGTCAGGTGTCTCTGTTCGCGGAGAGACGAAAAATTACTGCGTCGCGATCCCGCAACGCGGGACCGGCCCCAGGATCGTGTTCGTTGAAAAAACTGTAGCTGGAAACGTTCTCCGGGTCCAATCAAAAGACATTATGGAAACGATTAGCTTCCCGCGAAGGACACATTCGCGCGTGATACGATCAGCCCAGGAGGGTCCGTTGTTTCCATCCTTCGACTTCCTGAAGATTGCCGCCGTGGCCGTGTTGTTAGTATGGCCGCAATTGCCGCCGCAACAGCCCATTCCCGGGCAACGTCCGCCTGAACCACCGGCGCAGCCACAAACGCAAACCGCTGCCCCGCAGCCCGATATCGTCTTCCACTCCACCACGCGACTCGTTCAAGTCAACGTCGTGGCACACGACAAAGACGGCAAGCCCGTCGCGGATCTCAAAAAAGAAGACTTCACGATCACCGAAAAGGGCAAGCCTCAGGAAATCGCGTTTTTCTCCGTCGAGTCGCTCGACAAATTACCCGCCGCGCCGCCAAAACTTCCGCCGCACATTTTTTCGAATCAATTGGCGCAGCGCGAAGGCGTGCCGCCGTCGGTCACGGTGATCTTGCTCGATTCGCTGAACACCAGTTTCACCGATCAGAACTACGCGCGCACCGCGGTGATCGATTTTTTGCTGCAAGTGAAGCCCACCGATCACATCGCCGTCTACCGCTTGAGCAACCGGCTGCAAGTTCTCCACGATTACACCACCGACGCCTCCGATTTGATCAAGCGCCTGCAACAAGCGCGCTCCGAATTGATGCCCGACGGCTCGACCGATACCGGATTCGATTTGGGACCGATTCTCGGCATGAGCGGACGGCAAGCCGCGTTCCTCATGAACGATCACATTCTGCAAACGCTCGCGGCCATCGAAGCGATCGCCAACAATTTGGCGGGCGTGCCGGGACGCAAGAATCTGGTGTGGGTGTCGGATGGCATTCCGCTCGCTCTTGGATCGATCATGGGTTCGCCGTCGCAAGAACAGCGCTTTTACACCGACGAAGTCCAGCGCACCGAACGCGCGTTGAACGACGCCGACGTTTCGGTGTACGCCGTGGACGCCCGCGGACTCACACCGCCGCGCCGGTTTACTTCGGTGGAAGCGCCGTCCGCCAGAGGCGGCGCCAGTCCAGCGAAATCCGGACTCCCGCCACTTCCGCGAAACGCGCCAATCTCCACGCGCTGGGATTCGATGGTGGAACTCGCCGATCGCACCGGCGGCCGCGCGTATCACAACACCAACGATCTGAAAGGCGCGATCCGCGACGCCGTCGGCGATTCCGAAGTGACGTACACGCTCGGCTATCATCCCACCAACACCGAGATGGACGGAAAATTCCGCGACATCAAAGTGAAAGTCGACCGGCCCGGCGTGAACGTGCGATATCGCAAGGGATACGTAGCGCAATCGGCGGCGATGCAAGATCCAAAGGTCGCGGCCAAGGAATTGTCCGATGCCGTGTGGAGTCCCTTGGATGCGACGGCGCTCGGGTTGAACGCGCGCGTCGATTTCACGGATCAACCGAAACCGAACAGCGTGCAAATCCTGGTGCAAGTGAGTCCCAGCGGAATCAATCTGGAAGAAAAAGACGGCCGCCACAGCGGAGTACTGGACGTGCTCATGGCGCAGAGGACCGATCGCGGCGAGCAAGTGGGCGCGGGCGCGAAGGACAAGCTGGAACTGAACCTGAAGCCGGAGACGTACGCCAAAGTGATGAAGGAAGGCTTAGTGTATCGCAAGGTTCTGGCGCGCGACCCGAACGCGGCGAACGTCCGCGTGGTGGTGCGCGACGAATCGACCGGGGCGATCGGATCGATCACGGTGGCGTACAAGGAAATCAACTAAAAGTGTTATCGTTGCGTTCATGATTCGTCGCTGCGCTGTTCTGTTCTTTCTCGCCGCTGCCGCGGCCTTCGCCCAACCTTACGACCTCATCATTCGCAACGGCCACGTGATCGACGGCACAGGATCGCCGTGGTACGCGGGCGACATCGCGATTCGCGACGGAAAAATCGCCGCCATCTCCACTCCCGGCGGCGCGCTCGCATCGGCGCCGGCCAAGCACGTCATCGACGCGCACGGAATGGTGGTGGCGCCGGGCTTCATCGACATGCTCGGGCAATCGGAGCTGACGATTCTGGTGAATCCGCCGCTGCCGTCGAAAATCTTTCAGGGAATCACGACGGAAATTACCGGCGAGGGCGGATCGATCGCGCCCCTGAACGACGCCATCAAGCGCGCCGACGCAGTGAACTACCAACATTACGGTGTCACGCCCGATTGGTCGAACTTCCGCGAATATTTTGCGCGCCTCGAGAAGCAAGGCATGGGCATCAACCTCGCGAGTTACGCCGGCGCGACACAAGTGCGGCGCATGGTGTTGGGCGACGCCGATCGCGCGCCGTCGCCGGCGGAATTGGATCGCATGAGGGCGCTGGTGCGTCAAGCGATGCGCGACGGCGCGGTGGGCGTGTCGACGTCGCTGCAATATGCGCCCGCGCCCTACGCCACCACCGGCGAGTTGATCGCGCTGGCCGGCGAGGCCGCGAAACTCGGCGGCATCTACGCCACACACATGCGCAGCGAGGGCGACGCGATCATTCCGGCGCTCGACGAAGTCGCGCGCATCGCGCGCGAAGCGGGCATTCCAGCGGAAATTTGGCACCTGAAAGCCGCCGGCAAAAGCAATTGGGGACGCATGCCGGAAATTGTCGCGTACATCGAGAAGGCGCGGCGCGAAGGGCTGGACATCACCGCCGACACGTACGCATATCCGGCGTGGTTCAATTCGTTTTCGGCGTTCATTCCGCCGTGGGCGCACGACGGCGGCGACGCCAAGCTGATCGAGCGCCTGAAAGATCCCGCGACGCGCGCGCGAATTCGGAAAGACATGGAATCGCCCAGCGGCGGCAAATGGGACAACGAGTGGCAGGAAATTCCCGGACCGCAAGCGATTCTGGTGAGCGTGGTGCACAATCCGAAATTGCTTCCGCTGCAAGGCAAAACGGTGGAGGAAGTCGCGAAGCTTTGGAACAAGGACGCGATCGACACGATTTTCGATTTGTTGATCGAAGACGACGCGTTCACGTCGGTAGCGGTCTTCGGAATGTCGGAGCCCGACGTGGCGCTGGCGCTTCAGCAGCCGTGGGTTTCCATTTGCAACGACTCGCAAGGCACCGCGCCCGACGGATTGCTTGGAAAAGAGCATCCCCATCCGCGGGCCTATGGAACTTTTCCGCGAATCCTGCGGAAATACGTGCGCGAGGAAAGCAAGCTGCGCCTGGAGGATGCGGTTCGCAAGTTCAGCGCGCTGCCGGCGCAGAAAATGCGTTTAGGCTCCCGCGGCGTTTTGAAGCAGGGCATGTGGGCCGACGTGGTGATCTTCGATCCCGCGACGATCACCGATCGCGCCACGTTCGAGAATCCGAATCAGTTGTCGGATGGAATGCAGTTTGTGCTGGTGAACGGCGTTCCGGTGATCGAAAACGGCAAGCAGACCGGCGCGCTGCCGGGAAAAGTGTTGCGCGGACCGGGATACGTGGCGGGGAAATGAGACCGTCGGAAAAGACGATCCACAGATTACACAGATTTCACAGATTCGGACGATAGGCGCGACCGAATGCTAGCGCAAGCGCCGTCCTAATCTGTGCAATCTGTGCAATCTGTGGATAGCTTTTGTTCTGCGAAACTCTTCACGCATCCGCTCGTAGAAAACAGCATGCCCGGGCGGAAAATCACGCGTACGCTTTGGACCATCGTGACGATTCTCGCCGTGATCGGCTGCGCCGCGGCATTGCGGCGCATCGGTGTGCTGTGGCCAACGGTCACGCGCGGGTACGTGCCGACGTCAACGAAGATTCCGCAAGTTTTCGACGTGGGCTTCGCGCATTATCCTTGGCTGACGTTGTCGCACGTGATTCCAGGATTGTTGTTCATGATCCTGGGACCGCTGCAATTTATCTCCACGCTGCGCGCGCGATACCCCCAGTGGCATCGCTGGTCAGGACGCGTGTTTGTGGCGTGTTCGCTGATCATCGGAGTGTCGGCGCTCGCCTTGAGTGCGCGATTGTCGATCGGCGGACTTCTTGAACGATCGGCGACCACGCTGTTCGCGCTTTATTTTCTGTTCGCGTTGTCGCGAGCGTTCTGGTTGATTCTACACCGCAACGTCGCGCTTCATCGCGAGTGGATGATCCGCGCGTTCGCCATTGGACTCGCGGTGGCGACGATCCGGCCAATCAATGGCATGTTCTTTGGTCTGTATTTCGCGCGCGGATTCCTCAGTCCTCAGCAGTTTTTCGGGATCGCTTTCTGGACGGGATTCTTGTTACACGCGATCGCCGCGGAAGTTTGGATCCGCACGACGCGGCCGCAACTCGCTCACGCATGAGGCGGCAAGGGATGACCGAGACGAATCCCCAGGAGGACCCAATCTTCAAGAACTTCAGCTAATGTTCGGCGGCATTCTTCTATCGTGCTTCCCGTCGCCCAGACTCCGGGGCACTCGGGAATCTCGCCGACGAAAGACTCGGGATTGTCGATGGTCTTGTAGCGGGCCTTGACGAGCGCCGCGTCCAGGTATTGCTGCACCATATGATGCGATGATACCACCGCCAGGGAGCGTTTTAGCTCCCGATGGCGAGCTGAGCGTCGGCCGCAATCAACAGCACGCCCGCATAGACCATCGTGTCGGTGAAGTAGTTTAATCCCACAATGTCGCGGCTAGCGAGCATCACCGGCAAATAAATCACCACGATCAGAAACACGGCCAGCGCGCCCAGCCACAACGCCGCGCGACGCGTGAACGGCGGCACGAGCATCCCGATGCCGCCAACTACCATCGCCACCGACGTGAAGTATCCCCACGCGTTTCCACCGGGCATCCAATCGGGAATGGTTTTTGGCAACGGAATCACCGGCAGCGATGCGGGATGGAAAAATTGTTCGATGCCGAAGAGGATCGCGGTCACCGCGATGATGCCGGACAAAACGCCAATCCACAATTTCGCGCCGCCGTGGCCGCCGCGCGCAAAATCCGTGGCCGCGAGCAGCAAGGCCGCGCAAGCGAATGCCGTTTCACGCACCAGCAGCACTTTGACGTTCCACGGCGCGTTCGCCGACAACGCGCCCGGCACATCGTTCATCACCACAAAGAGAAGAAACATCAGCCCCAGCAGCGAGGCCGACAATCGCAGTTGCACACGCCACATGATGCTGAGCGTCGCGGCGATCAGCGCGACGCCGACGAAGTAAACCCAGAACAATCGCCACGGCATGTACGACGGGACCATCGGGATCATGCCTTTTCCCACCGTAAAATGCTCGGCGGAGAAAACGCCCATCGGAACGACGTAGAAAATCCGCCCGAGGCCGGCCAGGCCTTCCCATCCGCGCACGGATTGCCGTTGACGTTGAATGGCCACGACGGCCATCACCGTCAACACCCCGAACGTGACGTACGGCCAAAAATTCGTCGGCGCGAAAAATGAATTGTTCATGACTCTTCAGTAAAAGGCCGCGGGCCGCACCCGAGAGGGTTTCGCACCGTTGGTGGAATTCGCACCGTCCGGGGGTAGCGTTCGGCGCGGTGACGGGCGAGCAGATGCGACACGCAACGCGAATATACTGCCGCGTGGTACATTTTTGGAAGGTCCAGTTTCAGCGTAAAAAAAGGACCAATCGACTGAACCAATTCCGGAAGACCAATTTGTATGGCGCATGACACCGCGAGTATCGAGATCGCCTTGGGCACGCGACCCGCGGGGACGTCCCTGAGTTTGTGGCTCTACGACGAGCTGCGTCGCGCGATCCTCTCGGGACGCCTGCGGCCGGGCGGGCGATTGCCGGCGTCGCGCGACTTCGCCAGACAAATCGGCGTATCGCGGGGCATTGCCGTGGGCGTCTTCGAGCGTCTGCACTCGGACGGTTACTTGTGCTCGCGCGTGGGATCGGGCACGTGGGTGAACGAATCGCTGCCCACCGAATGGTCGCGGCCGAAGCCCGCGCCCCGGCGCGTGAGAATGGTGCCGCCGCCGCTTGGCGGACTCTCGTTTCATCCACCGCCGCGGCCATTTCGCATGTGCGAACCGATCGGAGAATTTCCGGTGAAGATTTGGGCGAGAGTCGCGAGCCGGCGATTGCGCCGCCTCACGCCCGCCATGCTTTCCGGCGGCGACTTGCGCGGATGCCAGCCGTTACGCGAAGCCATCGCCGGATACTTGGGATCGTCGCGCGGCGTAAATTGCGCGCCGGAGCAAGTGGCCATCGTTTCCGGCGTGCAACAGGCGCTCGACATCCTGGCGCGATTGCTTCTGAAGTCCGGCGACGCCATTTGGATGGAAGATCCCGGATATTTCGGCGCGACCATGGCGTTTGAGCGTGCCAATGCCAAGATCGTTCCGGTGCCCGTCGACCGCGACGGTCTGGTGGTCGCCGAAGGCCAACGCCGGGCGCGCCACGCGAAGGCGTGTTACGTGACGCCGGCGCATCAGTTTCCGCTGGGCATGTCGATGTCGCTTCAACGAAGGCTCGAATTGCTGGCGTGGGCCCGCGCCCATCGCGCCTTCGTGATCGAAGACGATTACGACAGTGAATTTCGTTTCGAACGCCATCCGCTCGGCGCGCTGCAAGGAATCGATCGCGCCGGCAATGTTGTGTTCGTGGGATCGTTCAACAAATTTCTATTTCCCTCGCTACGCGTGGGCTACGTTGTGCTGCCGCCCGCCCTGATGGATCCGTTTTTGGCGTTGCGTTACAGCGCGGACCTGCGGTCGCCGGCCATCGAGCAAATGATATTGTGCGATTTCATCACCGAGGGACACTTGGGCCGTCACCTGCGGCGCTCGCGCGAAGTGTACGGCGAGCGTTTGACCGTGCTGCTCGACGAAGGACGCAAACGCCTCGACGGATTGCTGGAAATTTCCGAAGTACGCGCGGGACTGTTCACCGCCGGGTTGCTGCGCAATCGCATGTCGTCGCGGCGATCGGAAGAGGCGGCGGCGCGCGCAAGCGTCGACGTTATGGGGCTGCACCGCTTCACGTTTCGGCGCAAAGACGTGCGCGGTGTATTGCTCGGATTCGCCGCCTTCGACGCGCGGCAGATTCGCGCGGGCGTCGAGCGATTAGCGGGGGCGTTGGCTTAGCCGGGAATCTTCGCGATGTCGCGCCAGTACATTCAGTGCGGCCGTAGGTCTTCCGCGCCGCTGCGCGCGTAAAACGCTCGCGCGTGGATTGGCGATACAGCGGTAGTGGCTCCATTTGAATTCTGATCACAGGACTTGCGGAAACCGAACCCTTGCGCGTAGGTATGCTTTGTATCAGGGCACGGCTTCAGCCGTGCCGCCAGCAGGCCTCGTCCCTGGGGCTTAGCCCCTGCGGCTTTGCACTTGGCACGATTGCGGATCAGCCGTTGCTTGCGGGGGCTAAAGCCCACGATTTCCAACGTCTGGGTCGGCACGGCTGAAGCCGTGCCCTGATACAAACCTGATAGAAACGTGCCCTGATACAAACCTGATACAAAAGAGATATAAAGCGGCTGCGCGGACGGTTTGCTCACAGTTCCACAGGGATCAAACTCAAATTGAGCCACGGCCTAAAGCAGACATCACCGCCGATTCAAACTGAGGCGGTACCGATACAGCAAAGCGTTTTAACGCTAGCACAAAAGGTGTAGAATCGCCGCGAGGGGAAATCCACCATGTCCATTCAACTTCAAGTGAACGGCGCCGCTCGACAATTTGACGGCGATCCCGAGATGCCGCTGCTGTGGTACCTGCGCGACCTCTTGCAACTGACCGGCACGAAATTCGGCTGCGGCGCGGGACTCTGCGGCGCATGCACGGTGCATCTGAACGGCGAAGCCGTTCGCGCTTGCCAAACGCCGCTGAAAGAAGCGGCCGGCAAGAAGGTTCTCACGATCGAGGGATTGAGCACGCACGGCGATCATCCGCTGCAAAAAGCGTGGGCGGCGGCGAACGTGCCGCAATGCGGCTACTGCCAGAGCGGACAAATCATGCAGGCGGCGGCGCTCTTGAAGACGCACGCGAAGCCGTCGGACACGCAAATCGACGACGCGATGCAAGGCAACATTTGCCGTTGCGGAACGTATCAGCGGATTCGCCAGGCGATCCACATGGCGGCGAACGGGGGTAAGGCATGAACGCGACCGCATTGAACCGCAGAAGTTTTTTGGGCACGGCGCTTTCGGCGTCGGCCTTTGTGTTGGTGGCGCGCGCGCTACCGGGCGGAGAAACGGAAGTGGCGCTGGCAGACGCCCTGAACGGGGCGGCGTGGCATTTGCCGATTTACATGGGACTCGACGCTGACGGCACGGTCGTGGTGATCGCGCACCGCTCCGAGATGGGCACAGGCATTCGCACGTCACTGCCGATGGTGGCGGCCGACGAGTTGGGCGCGGATTGGAAGCGCGTGCGGATCGAGCAGGCGATTGGCGACAAGAAGTACGGCGATCAAAATACCGATGGATCGAAATCGGTCCGCGACTTCTACACGCCCCTGCGCGCGGAAGCCGCGACGGCGCGCATGATGCTGGAAAGCGCCGCGGCGCAAAAGTGGGGCGTGCCGGCGAGCGAGTGCAGCGCGCAAAACCATCAAGTGGTGCATGCGAAGTCGGGACGCAAGGCGGATTTCGGCGAGTTGGTGGCGTCGGCCGCGCAGCAACCGCTGCCGAAGAACGACGATCTGAAATTCAAGGCGGCGTCAGAGTATCGCTACATCGGAAAAGGCGTGCCGATCACCGACATGAACGCGATCGTCACCGGCAAAGGCGTTTTCGGTATGGACGCGGCGGTGCCCGGCATGGTCTACGCGTCGGTGGAGCATCCGCCGGTGTTCGGCAGCACGGTGAAATCGCTCGACGACGCGGACGCCAAGAAAGTCGCGGGCGTTTCGCAAACGCTCCGGATTCCGCCGCTGAAACTGCCGTACGGTTTTCAACCGCTCGGCGGCGTGGCGGTGATCGCCGACAATACTTGGGCGGCGTTTCAAGGACGCAAGAAACTGAACGTGCAATGGACCGAGAGCGCGCACGATAGTCACGAATCCGCCGCGTATCGCAAGACATTGGAAGCGGCGTCGGCGACGGCCGCGCACGTGGAACGCAACGAAGGCGACGTTGACGCCGCGTTTTCATCGGCCGCCGGTACGCACGAAGCCGCGTATTACGCGCCGTATCTCGCGCACGCGCCGATGGAACCGCCCGTGGCGATCGCGCAATACCAAGATGGCAAAGTCACGGCGTGGGCGCCCACGCAAAATCCGCAAGCGGTGCAGGACACGGTGGCCGCGGCGGTTGGTTGCAAGCCGGCGGACGTGGTGTGTAACGTCACGCTGCTAGGCGGCGGATTCGGCCGCAAGTCGAAGCCGGACTACGTGGCGGAAGCGGCAATGCTCTCGAAACAGTTGGGCGGCAAGCCGGTGAAAGTGGTGTGGTCGCGCGAAGACGACATCAAGTTCGACTTTTATCACTCCTCGTCGTCGACCTATTTCAAAGCCGCGCTCGACGCGAAGGGGCGGCCGACGGCGTGGCTGCAACGCAGCACGTTCCCATCGATCATGGCGATGTTCGATCCCAACGCCCGCTACGGCGGATTCTCGCTGGGCATGGGATTCACCGACGTGCCATTTGAAATTGCGAATTTCCGCGCGGAAAACGGCGCGGCCGAAGCGCACGTGCGCATCGGATGGCTGCGATCGGTGGCCAATATCTATCACGCCTTCGGCGTGCAGAGCTTTGCCGACGAGTTGGCGCAGAAGGCCGGCCGCGATCGCGTAGAGTATCTGCTCGATCTAATCGGCAGCGATCGGAATTTCGTAACGAATCCGCCGCAAATGAAAGGCTTCGACTTCGAAACGGCGCGATTGAAGCGCGTGCTAACGCAAGTGGCCGAGCAAAGCGGCTGGGCGAAGTTCAAGCCGTCGAAGGGTCACGCGTTGGGCGTGGCGGTGCATCGCAGTTTTCTCACCTACGTGGCGTCGGTGGTGGAAGTGGTGATCGACGACAACGGCAAGGTGAAAATTCCGCGCGTGGACACGGTTGTCGACGCGGGATTGGTAGTGAATCCCGAGCGCGCCAAGTCGCAATTTGAAGGCGCGGCGGTTTTCGGCGCGGGCATCGCTTTGATGAGCGAGATTACCGCGGCCAACGGCCGGATCAAACAGTCGAACTTCAACGACTATCGCGTGGCGCGAATCAACGAAGCTCCCGTGGACGTGCGCGTAACAATTGTGAAGAACGACAGCGCGCCGCCCGCAGGCATCGGCGAGCCAGGCGTTCCACCGATCGCGCCGGCGATCACCAGCGCAATCTTCGCGGCGACAGGCAAGCGGATCCGCGAGTTGCCGGTGAAGAGTCAGTTGGCGTAGGGGAGGATCTCGTTGAAACGTTACTTCATCAGCGCTCTACTGCTGGTCTGTTCTGTGGCGTCAGGGCAACAGTCTGCCCCTGAAATTCCTTACGAATCCGTGCCGGACTTTCTAAAACTTCCGGCCGACATGAACTTTGGCGAGGTCGCCGGCGTCGCGGTGAATTCCAAGGGTCATGTGTTCGTGTTTTCGCGCGGCAACACGACCGGTCCCGCGTATGGCGCGACGGCGTCGCAACTGCTCGAGTTCGGTCCTGACGGGCGCTACATCCGCGAGATCGGCAAGAATTTGTACGCGTGGTCGTATGCGCACGCCGTGCGCGTCGATAAGCACGACAATATTTGGGCCATTGACAAAGGCTCGGACATGATCGTGCGCTTCAATCCCGCGGGACACGTCACGATGGTTTTCGGGCGGAAGAAGGAAGCGTCGGACGAGAGCGCCGTGCCGTGGAAGCATGTGACGCCTCCGCTGGCCGCGATCAACGGACAATTCCGCCAGCCAACCGACGTCACCTGGGATAAGGAAGAATCGATTTTCATCAGCGACGGATACATCAACTCGCGCGTCGCCAAGTTCGACAAAAACGGCGATTGGGTGAAGCAGTGGGGCGCGCCCGGTTCGGGACCCGGCGAGTTCAACACGCCGCACTCGATCGCATCAGACAAAGACGGCAACATTTACGTCGCCGATCGCGGCAACATGCGGATTCAAGTGTTCGATCACGACGGGAACTTCCTGCGCGAGATTCGCATCGACGCACCGGTGCCCGAAAACGCGCAGCCGTGGATGGGCGCGCGTCCCAGCGGCAGCGGCCGAGGCACGATGGGATCGGGCGCGCCGTGGGCCGTGTGTATCACGCCGGCGTCGACGCAAAATTCCACGCAGTATCTCTACGCCTCCGACGCGTTTCCCGGACGCATCTACAAATTGTCGCTCGATGGCAAGCTGCTCGGGATGCTGGGACGCTCCGGCCATCTAGCGAAACAGTTCGGATGGATTCACGAACTCGCGTGCCCGTCGGAAAACACGCTCTACGTCGCGGAATTGTTGAATTGGCGCGTGCAGAAATTGATTTTGAATCCAGTGGAGAAGAAAACCTCGCAAGAGAAAACGGCTCAAACGAAAAAGGCCGGGACAACGAAGTAATTGTCCTTTGTGCATTTCAAGAGGATGCGTTTGTGGGTCGCCATTTCAGAGTCTGTGTGCCAACTGATCGCTGAGCCTGCGGAAGCAGGCGACGCAATGTTAGCCTCTGGCGAGGCGCTTTTTGCCGAGCCTGGGGTAATTCGTTAGCGGGCAGAGCCTGCGCAGCTGGCGACACAGGCAACAGTGCCATCTGATTCGCTTGTGCCGCCTGCGCTGCAGGCTCGTACTCGATACAACAGTGTCCCCAGGCTCGGCAAAAAGCGCCTCGCCAGGGGCTAACACTGTGCCGCCTGCTGCCGCAGGCTCGGAGTTGCGGTGTCACACAGACGCGGGCTGAATTTTCAAACAGGCTTCTGCGGGCTGGGTGGTCACACAGACTCCTGCGGGCTGAATCTTCAAACAGACTCCTGCGGGGCTGAGTTTTCACACAGGGGCGACTAAGACAGCGGCGGCGCAAAAGAAAACAGCCAAGACCACAAAGTGATCTTGGCTGTCGCTTTCCAACTCGGAAGAAAAAACTACTGCGGAGCGATCTGACCGTTCGGCGTCGCCGCGGCCTTGGCGGCCTTGGCGTCTTTCACCTTCATCAGTTTTTCCACCCACGAATTGGCCGTCTCGAGATCCTTGTCGTGATCGGCGACCGAGTCTTCGCAGTCGGCCTTTTCGCGATAGAGGAGGTTGATGTAGGCCATCGCGTCGTCGTAATCGGGACGAATCTCCACGGCCTTGTTCAGATCCTTGAAGCCTTCGTCGACGATCGGCATGTTCGCGCTGCACAGGGCCTGCTGCGCTTTTTTGTCCTTGAAGGGTTGCGTGCCTTGCGGATCCATGTGCGCGTCGGAACGCGCCTTCATCCGCGCGGGATACGCCTTGGTCCAAGCGATCACGCCGATGGAGTAATACGCTTCGGCATTCTTGGGATCGAGTTGGATTTCCTTCTGATACCAATCCTTGGCGTCATCCAGCTTCTTCATGTTGAAATAAATGCTGGCGATGCCGGCCACGCTGTTGGCGTTTTGCGGATCGTCCTTCAGGACGTTCTTGAACTCGTCGATGGCCTGCTGGCCCATCTTCATGTTGTCGTCGGACTCCGCGCCCGGGATGAACTGATTGGCGTAGGCGGTGGCGAGATAGAGGCGCGCCACTTGCAGCGAGGGATCGAGGCTCAACGCTTTCTTGAAATTCTCCACCGCCGGCGTATATTGAGCGCCCTTGAACGCCTGCACTCCCTGGCGGAGTTGATCGCGGGCACGCAGCTTGTTGCCGATCAAACTCCAGCCCAGAAGGGCCAGCCCGATGAAAGCTCCCATTACCACCAGGGTGATGACGACACCCTTATAATCGGTTTTCATTCTATTGTCCCTGCTCCATCTTGGCCGTCATCAGGCCGATCTTGTCCACACCGGAGGCTTTGGCGATATCGATCACCTTGGCGATTTCCTTGAACTCCAGATTGTCGTCGCCCTTCACGAACGCCACGCGCTCGGCGCGCGTACTGAAGATGTCTTTGAGACGCGGACCGAGCGTTGCTTCGGTCACGTCGTCCTGATTGATCTTCAACGCGCCGCCCATCATCACCTGAATCACGATGGTGCGATTCAGCGGATTATCCGGCTGCTTTTTGGCATCCGGATTCGGTTGCGGAACCAGCGTATCGAGGCCCTTCGGCACCAAAGGCGTGATCACCATGAAGATGATGATCAGCACGAGCAGTACATCGATCATCGGGGTCATGTTGATATCGGCGGTCAGACCCTTTTTTCCGCCCACTGCCATTGCCATAAAAAATTCCTCCGAGAATCAATGCGGACCCCGCAACGCGGGATCAAAATCCGTTACTTGTTTCTCTACTTCTTGTCGGCGGCCGGCGCTGCGGCGGGCGCTGCCGCTCCCGCCGCGTCTTCAATCTTGTCGGTCAGCAGGCCGAGATCGCTCACACCCGCCGCGCGGATGTTGTCGACAACATCCACCACATCTTTGTACTTGGCACGCGCGTCGCTCTTCACGTAGACCGTCTTATCGGCCTTGGCGGCGATCAAATCTTTCACCTTGGGCGCCAACTCGGTCGCCTGCACCTGCGTGGTGCCCAGAAAGACGCGTCCGTCGTGAGTCACCGCGATCAACACGGCGTCTTCTTTGTCGGCATCCTGCATGTTGCGGGGATTATGCACCTTGGCCATGTCCACACTGGTGCCGTGTTGCAACATGGGCGTCACCACCATGAAGATGATCAGCAGCACGAGCATCACGTCCACCATCGGCGTGACGTTGATGTCGTTCACTACAGTAGTCGTTCGTTTTGCCTGTCCCATGGATGTTCTCCTTCAAATTACCGACGCTCGATTCCGGGGCGGAAGGCGAGGGTTCGCGCCGCGGGGAAGCGGCGCGAACCCAAGCGAACCACGCTGGGAGAAGAGCGAAAAACCGGCCCGCCTTACTTGATCGCTACGCGCTGAAACTTCGCGCTGCGCTCGTACTTGAACGCTGCGTGAAACTTCGCGCTGCGCTCGTACTACCGCTTGCGGTTTCTCTGCGAGCGCTTGAGGAAATAATCCACCAATTCGCTCGAGGAGTTATCCATCTCGATGTCGAACGCTTCGACGCGGCCCGAGAAGGCGTTGTACGCCCACACCGCAGGCACGGCGACGAACAATCCGATGGCGGTCGTTACGAGAGCTTCCGAAATTCCGCCGGCGACGGCGGCCAATCCGGTCTGCTTCTCGGCGGCGATGCCGTGGAAGGCGTTGATGATGCCGACGACCGTTCCGAACAGTCCCACGAAGGGGGCGGTGGAACCGATCGTGGCGAGCGTGCCCATGCCGCGCTTCAGCTCGGCGTGCACAATCGCTTCGGCGCGCTCCAGGGCGCGCTTGCTGGCTTCGATTTCCTCACCGGGGATTTCCGCGGAATCCTGATGCGCCTGGAATTCCTGGAGCCCGGAGATCACGACCTTGGCCAGGTGGCTCTTCTTGTGGCGCTCGGCGATGTGCACCGCTTCGTCGAGTTTGCCTTCACGCAGCGCGCCGGCCACCGCCGGAGCGAACATGCGCGACTGCTTGCGCGCGGCCGAGAATGCGATCCAGCGATCGATCATCACGCCGATGGACCACGCCGACATTGCAAACAGAACGATGACGACCAACTTGGCCGGCACGCCCATCTGGTTCCACATGGACAAAGGATCAAAGGCCACGGCTGAATCTTGAAACAACCAGAAGGCCAACATACTGGCGGACGAAATCATGGTAAAAGCTCTCCTTCTTCTCCCGAGTTAGGATCCCGCGGGGGGATTCCGTTTTAGTGCAAGATCAAGATCAAAAACCGAACCGAATGGCGACAGGCTCCCCGAAAGTCGAAGCGATTGCCTCGATTCCAGAGGAGCCGGCGGCCAAAGCTTACTGGCTGAGCGTAAAATTCACGTCAATTGTAGTGGCTACCTGCACCGGCACATTGTTAAGAATGGTGGGCCGGTAGCGCCACTGGCGAACCGCGTCCAACGCCGCTTGTACAAGCAGCGGGTGGCCGCTGATCACCTTCAAATCCGTAATACGGCCCTGCTCGTCGATCACCGCTTCCAGGTGAACCACACCCTGGATGCGGGCTTGCCGCGCCAACTGCGGATACACCGGGTTGGGACGGCTAATCGCCATCGCCCCTTGGACCGCTCCGCCGACCGTGATGCGCTTCGGCGTCTCGACCTTGGGCGGAGGTGGAGGTGGAGGAGGCGGAGGCGCCGCCGTGGGCGTCGAGCTCACGATGCCGCCGATCACGCCGCCCAATTGTCCGCCGGGCGTACCGCCGGGCACGCCGCCCACAACTCCGGCGCCGCCGGAAGAGGGAGGCGGCAAATCTTCTTCTTTGATTTCCGCAATCTGTTTGGGAATTTCTTTCGGAGCGGTCAAGTGACCGTCTTCAAACTCGCGCACCATCTTCACCACTCTTACCGGCGCGGCCGCAGGCGGAGGTGGCGGAGGCGGCGGCGGTGGAGGAGCCGTCAAGAAGCCGAGCATCTGAGTCTTCGGAAGGGCTTCCACGGTCAGCAACGGAATCAAGACCAAGGTGATCAGGATTCCTGCCTGGATCATCAGGGAAATCCCGACCGTCCACGGCCGTTTTTTCTCGGTGGAGGCCAGATCCATCAGGCTTTGTTCAAACATAGCGAAATCCCCCGTTCTTTTACAGTCACCAACTGAACGGCGCGCTGTTTCCAACGCCATCCACTTGATATAGACACCGAATCTTGAAAATCGGTGCGCGTCCGGTCCCATCCGGAGGCATTTTTTTTATTCCCCAAACTCTTGCCGTACCAATGCGATACAAAGCCCTGCACGCCGCCCCTACGCCGACTTGCCGGTTTTCACCGTGCCCTTGGCGCGAGCACCCTGGCGAGCCGCCGGGGCCTTATCCATCGCGATCACTTTACCACTATTCGAACGCTGATCCCACCACTCTTGCCACACCACAACGATCGGCGCGGCTACCGCAATCGACGAATATGTTCCGACCAGGATGCCGACCACCAGCGCGAAAGCGAATCCGCGCAAGACCTCGCCGCCAAGGAAATACAAACATGCGACTGTAACGAAAGTTAAACCCGAGGTCAAGATCGTTCTACTTAAAGTTTGGTTAATGGAAAGGTTGGCGATGTTGCTGAGCGACTCGCGACGCATGCCCCTGACGTTCTCACGAATGCGATCGAAGACCACGATCGTATCGTTCATCGAGTAACCGACGAGCGTCAGCAACGCGGCCACCACGGGAAGCGAAATCTCGTATCCGAAGATCGAGAAGAAGCCGATGGTGATGATCACGTCGTGGAACGTGGCGATAATCGCGGCGATGCCGTACACCCACTCGAAGCGCAATCCCACGTAGATCAACATTCCGCCCAGCGCGTAGAGCGTGGCGAACAACGCTTGCTTGCGCAACTCGTCGCCGACTTTCGGTCCGACGATCGAAACGCCGCCCACGTTGTAAGGCGAAAGCGAAAAACCCTTCTCGAAGGAGTTGGCGATCGCCGGCGTGACGCCGGGAACCGAACGCAGGTCGCCGATGTTGTTGATCAAGCCGCCCGCGCTGCGGGCCTTCACGATCGCATCGGCGGCGGTGCGCGCGTCTTCACTGGAGACGCCGGCCGTTTCGACCAGACGATCGGCGATTTGGTCGCGCCCCGCGTTGTTCAAGTCCACTTTACTGGCGTCGGTCTGCCCAAAGGAATTGCGCAGCGCGTCGGCGATGGAAGTGCGCGCGTGATTCAACGCCGCTTCGTCTTGGCCCTTCTGCTCCAGGCTGATGATGATTTCGTTTTTGGCGGGATCGTCGTACCTTTGCAGCGTGGCGTCCTTGATGCCTTGCGCGTCGAGCTGCTTGCGCAGCGTTTCGAGGTTTGGTACGTCCTTGAACTTCACCAAAACCTCCGCGCCGCCCTTGAAATCGATACCGTAGATGGGACCGCCCTTCATCAGAAGGGAAATTTGTCCGGAGATGCTGAGCACCAGCGACAGGCAAATGAGCGGCCACTTCCACGAGAGGAAGTTGTAATTCGGGTTCTTAAAGATCTCCATGAAACTGACTCTCCACCAATCCTAGATACTGATCGCCGCTTCACGGCGGCGTGAAAACTCAAACTCGAAAATCGCGCGCGATACAAAGACCGCCGTGAAAACGTTGGCGATCAAGCCCACCACCAGCGTCACCGCGAATCCGCGGATCGGGCCGGTGCCGAACAAGAAAAGGAAGAAGCAAGAAACCACCGTCGTGACGTGGGTGTCGATGATGGTTGCGAAAGCTTTCTCGAATCCCGCTTTCATCGAATTCACCACGCCCTTGCCGGCGCGCAGTTCTTCGCGAATGCGCTCGAACACCAGCACGTTCGAGTCGACGGCCATACCGATGGTCAAAATGATTCCGGCGATGCCGGGCAGCGTGAGCGTCGCGCCGAAATACGCGAGCGCGGCCATCAGGATCACCAAGTTCAACGCCAGCGAAACGATCGCGTTCAAACCGGAAAGCCGGTAATAGACGAGCATAAAGACCATCACGAAAATCAAACCGGCCAGGGCCGAGGTGACTCCCGCGTGGATCGAATCGGCGCCCAGCGACGGACCAACGGTGCGCTCTTCGTTGAACGCGACGCTGGCGGGCAACGCGCCCGAGCGCAGCACCAGCGCCAGATCCTGCGCGCGCTGCTGGCTGAAGCGTCCGGTGATGCGTCCCGAGTCGCTGATGCGGCTTTGAATCTGCGCGACGGTGTAAATCTTGTTGTCGAGCACCACCGCCATGTAGTTGTTGACGTTGGCCTCGGTGTAGCGCTCGAAGCGCTTGGCGCCATCGGCCTTGATCGTGAATCCAACGTCGGGGCGGCCGTTTTCATCGGCGCCCACGCGCGCGCTGCGCAGATCGCGTCCGGTGATCACCGGCGTCTTGTTCAAAATGTACCAGCGGGCTCCGGCTTCGGCGTCCGCGCCACTTGCCTCGACGTCTTGCAGAATCACCGAGCCTTCCGGCAGCACGCCGCCCTTGGCCGCCATCGCGGCTTCCGGCGTCGGATACGATTGCGGATCGTTCACCGGCTGAATCGCCAGCATCGCGGTGTTTTGAATGATTTCCTTCACCCGGCCCGGATCGTCAACGCCGGGCAACTGCACGAGAATTTCGTTTTCTCCGCGGCCGTGCTCGCGAATGTCGGGTTCGGTGAGTCCCAAATCGTCGACGCGGCGGCGAATCGTCACCAGCGATTGTTCAACGGCGTCCTTGCGGATGGTCGCGATTTGGCTGGAGGGAAGTTTCAGCGAGTAGGAAGCGGTGTTGGCGCTGGCGTTCGAGTCGTTGGCCGCGCGTCCCTTGACCCACCCGGTATCGAACTGTCCGCCGGTGAGCAAGCTGTCGAACGCCTGGGACTTGTCGAGCGAAATTCCCTTGACGGTGATTTCGCCGAGTCCCGTACGCGTGCAGCTATCGTAGCCGATGCCTTTTTGCTTCAGCAATTCGCCCAAGCGATCGGCGGCTTGATCGGTTTCCGCGTTCACCGCGTCGTCGACCTTCACTTCCAGGATCAGGTGCGTGCCGCCTTGGAGATCGAGACCCAGGTGGATTCGGCTGCCGACGTTTTCGCGCAGTTGCGCCAAATTCTTCGGAAATCCGGTGACACCCAAGATGCAGGCGATCACGACACCGGCGATGAACAACCACTTGTACATCAGACTCTGATTCATAGCGTTTTTATTCCTTGCCTTCTTCCACCGAATCGACCGCGTAGCGCATCAGTTCCAAGCGGGTATCGGCGGGCGGCACTCGCAAGTGCAGCGTATCTTCCTTCAAGCCGACGATGGTGCCGCGCAATCCCCCTTTGGTGATGATGCGGTCGCCGGACTTCAAATTGTCGAGCATTTCCTTCCGCTTCTTTTCCCGCTTCTGCGTGGGCAGAATCAGCAGGAAATAAAAGATCGCAAAAACCAGCGCGAACGGGAGGATCGAAAACAGCGTGCCGGTATCAAACTGCCAAAAAATGAAGACCCCGAAAGTGAACACAGCGATGATGGCTAACTCCCTCTGATCCTTATTGTATCAATGGAAACCCGTAGTACGGGAGGGACACGCCTCATACCTCACGGTATCCGCGGACGCTCGGCATCGTCTAGCGGTTTACTTGTAGGTAACTGGAGAAGTCCTCAACTACAATAGGGTGACGGAGTTTGGTGCATCTGTCAAGTTTGAAAATCAGCCACCGAGACACCGAGGACACCGAGAAAACCGAAGAAAAAACAGGATCAAGCGTTCTTGTTTTTCCGGTAGCTTCATCGCGAACAACCGGGTGGCATGAATCGCACCAATCGAACCTCGCCGCGAATCATTCTTCCGGCCATGCCTGAACTTTAAACCAAGCTGCAGCTTCTTCATCTTCTTCGGCTGTGATCGGCTGCTTCAAGTACGCTTGACGTTCCCGCTCCCACATCTCCTCTTCCCGGCGACGCTTCAGGTAATCGTTCAACGCTCTCCGGATCAGCGCGGACCTATTGATCTTGGCCTTCCTGGCCTCGCGATTAGCGGCCGCTAGCAGCGGCTTGTCGAGCACCAATCGGATCGTTTCCATACTGTGGAGTCTATTCCGCAGTCGAGGCATCTGTCGAGTTTGAAAATCAGCCACCGAGACACCGAGGATACCGAGAAAACAGAAGAGAAAACAGGATCAAGTGTTCTTGTTTTCCTCGGTGTTCTCGGTGTCTCGGTGGCTGATTTCGTTCCGGTACCTCGAAAACTCCCCGGCCAGGATCGCGCCACGCATCCGGCGCATGCCGTCGAGATAAAAAAACAGATTGTGAATTGTGTTGAGCACGCCGGCGAGCATTTCTCCGCTGTGGAACAAATGCCGCAAGTACGCCCGCGTGTAACGGCGGCAGACCGAGCACGCGCACTTCTCGTCGGGCGGCTTCTGATCGCGAGCGTATCGCGCGTTGCCAATGTGCATGCGGCCGGCGCTGGTGAATAGCATGCCGTTGCGGGCGTTGCGCGTCGGTAACACGCAATCCATCATGTCGACGCCTTGGGCAACGTATTCGGGGATTTCCTCGGGCATGCCGACGCCCATCACGTAGCGCGGTTTTTCCGGCGGCAAATGCGGTTCCGTCGCCGCGACCATGTCGAAGGTGAGCGGCCGCGGCTCGCCGACCGACAATCCACCGATGGCGTATCCCGGCAGATCGAGTTCCACCAAGCGTTCCGCCGATTCCTGGCGAAGATCGGCGAACATGCTGCCTTGCACGATCGGAAAAAGCGTCGAAGGATTATCCGGCGTCGTGAGCCAAGCGTTTTTCGCGCGCGCCGCCCATCGCACCGACAACTCCATCGACTTCCGCGCGGCCTCGTGACTCACCGGATATGGCGTGCATTCGTCGAGTTGCATCTGAATGTCGGAGCCGAGCGCGTTCTGAATGTCCACGGTGCTTTCCGGCGAGAAAAAATGCGCCGAGCCGTCCAGGTGCGAGCGAAACGTGACGCCTTGCTCTTCGATCTTGCGCAGTTTCGACAAGCTGAACACTTGGAATCCGCCGGAGTCGGTGAGAATCGCGCGCGGCCACGAGATGAACTTGTGCAATCCGCCGAGATCGCGAATCAACTCGTGGCCCGGACGCAGATACAAGTGATACGTGTTGCCAAGAATGATCTGCGCGCCGAGTTCTTCGAGGGCGTCCTGGGTCATGCCCTTGACGCTGCCCAGCGTGCCGACAGGCATGAACACCGGCGTCTCGATGACGCCGTGCGGCGTGTGCAGGAGCCCCGCGCGGGCTTTTGTGGTCGGGTCGGTCTTGAGGATTTCGAAACGAAACGGCACGAGATGGCTACTGAATCTGTCCGCCGTTGCGGCGAATCATACCGTCTACGATCTTGACGAGCGCGTTGACGTTCTCGGTAGTCTGATCGATTTTGTCGCTCAGCGCGTCCATGCGGAGCCGTTCTTGTTCCGCGCGAAGGCGCTCCCGCTCGATTAGTTGCCGGTCTTCATCGCGCGTCCGGATCAACGCGTGCACAGCCCCCACGATAACCTGAATTTGTTCGTCATTCTTCTGCTGACCGGCCCTCAACTGGTCAATGTGTTTCTGCAACTGGTCAAGGTGTTTCTGCGTGGAGACGTGCATTGAGGCGAATTCCGCCATCTGCGCCAGAATGAAGTCCATTGTTTTCTCGACATCCATGCGGCGATTCTAGCACCTTTCCGGCAAATTCTTATAGCACGCGCTCGTAGGAATACCCGGCCGCACCCAACGCGGAAATCAACTCATCCACATGCTCGGGACCACGCGTTTCCAGCGTCAGTTCGATCGCCGTTTCACCGAGATTCACGCGATGATACGCGCGGTCGTAGACGGTCTGCACGATATTGGCGCGATGCTGCGTCAGCACGCCTGTCAAATGATGCAGCGCGCCGGGGCGGTCGGGCAGATGCACGCGCAGGCGCACCAGGCGGCCGTCTTTCACCAAGCCGCGTTCGATGATGCGCGACAACAACGTCACATCGATGTTGCCGCCGCCGACCAAAACCACCACGCGTTTTCCCGTGAGTCCCAACTTGCGATTGAGAATCGCGGCCAGCGGCGCGGCGCCCGCGCCTTCCGCCAGGGTCTTTTCGCGTTCCAGCAAAAGGAGGATCGCGTTCGCTATTTCTTCTTCCTCTACCGTGACAATATCATCGACGTATTTGCGGACCATCGGCAGCGTGCGCTCGCCGGCGCAGCGCACCGCGATGCCGTCGGCAATCGTCGACGCCGCGGGAATCGTGACGGCGGAGTTTTCCGCCACCGCCACGCGCATCGAGGGCAGCCGCGCGGTCTGCACGCCGATGACGCGCGTGTGCGGCCGCGATTCCTTCACGGCGCAGGCGATTCCGCTGATCAATCCACCGCCGCCGATAGGCACGATGACGGCGTCGGCTTCCGGGACTTGCTGAAGAATCTCGAGACCAAGCGTGCCCTGGCCTGCGATGACTTCGGGGTCGTCAAACGGGTGGACGAAAGTGAGTCCGGCATCGCGCGATCGCGCGATCGCGCCGTGGTACGCTTCGTCGTAATTGTTGCCGTGCAACTGAACTTCGGCGCCGTAAGCGCGCGTGGCCGACACTTTTACCAGCGGCGTGGTGAGCGGCATCCAGATTTCGGCGGTGAGTCCTGAGCGCGTGGCGTGATACGCGACGGCTTGCGCGTGATTGCCGGCCGACGCCGCGATGAGTCCGCGAGTGCGCTCCGCCGGCGTGAGCGAAAGAATCTTGTTGAGCGCGCCGCGTTCCTTGAATGCGCCGGTGTGTTGGTGATTCTCCAACTTCAAGTGGACGGTGTTTCCCGTGGCGTTCGAAAAATCTTGAGAAACGCCGCAGGGCGTCAGGACAATGGAATCGCGGATGCGGCCGAGGGCGGTCTGGATGTCGGTGAGGGTCACCATGGGCGTAACTAGCTTATGCGAACGGGAACGACTTTAGCTTAGGTATTCTTTTATACGTTCCACAAATTATACGTTCCACAAAACCCGGGCCTCTCCGTTTCCGTTCTGTTGCTCGGTCATTTTCCGTGCCAACTGCTTAGTTTCTGTGCTTTACGAGGAGACTTTCCAATTTCGTTTCCAGTTCATTTCAGGAACATTTCCATTACGAAATGTTCCACGTGGAACATTCCCTTACCGCGATGACCCGGCGGTCCGACCCAGGGATCGGATGCAGCGTGGCGCCCTTCAACCGGGCGGCGTCTGATTCGCCCAGAAAGATCGCGCATGTTCCACGTGGAACATGCCGCTGGACCACCGCCAGCATTGCGCCGTCGAAGCGGACGGCTCGCATCGTCACCCATTCCGCTTGTTCGGTCCAATCCTCGAAGCGCCCAGCGAAAACCTCAAGCCCCGGCATGCCGACCGCTCGGACCACTTCTTTCAAGAACGCCGCCTTCTTCTGGACAGCTTCCACCAGGACCACGCGCGTGGCCGGCGACAGGATTTTCACCGGAACCCCAGGGAATCCCCCGCCCGACCCCACATCGACCAGCGTCCCCTCGCCCAACGGGAGAACGCGTAAGAGATACGCCGACTCCGCAAAGTGACGCCGCAAAATTTCGTCGGGATCACGTACCGACGTCAGGTTGGTCCGCGCGTTCCAGCGGAGTAACAAATCAAAGTGTGCCTGGAATTGTCCGAGCTGTTCGGGTGACGCGTGAATTCCCAGCTCCGCCAGATACCGCGGCAGCCGGGCAAACGCGTCAGTCGACACTGGCCGCGCCTCGACCCACGGAGATCATCGCTTGAAGCACCACAATCGCCGCCGGCGTGACCCCTGGAATCCGCGACGCTTGACCCAGCGTGCTCGGGCGCACCCGCACCAGCTTCTCGGTGATCTCGCGCGACAATCCGGGAATCCCGGCGTACTGAAAGCTCGCCGGAATGCGAACTTTCTCGGAGCGCTTCAGTCGTTCGATCTGGCGCTCCTGCTGTTGCAGGTAGCCCTCGTACTTCGACTCGATTTCCACAGCTTCCAGCTCCGCGCGCGTCGGCGTGAAATCGAGCTTCCCTGCAACCAAGGGGAGCACGTCGGCGATCCGCACCTCAGGACGCTTCAAGTAATTCGCCACCGTCGGCCGATCGCCGTCAGGACCCGACGCCGGCATCAGCATCGACCGTACGACGCGCCCCAGTTCCAAGATGTGCTCTTGCTTCTCGAGGAATGCCGCATAGTCCGCGGAGGAAATCAGCCCGACCTCATGGCCGATCGGCGTCAGCCGGCGATCTGCGTTGTCGATCCGCAAGTGCAGCCGGAACTCAGCGCGCGATGTGAACATGCGATACGGCTCGTTGGTTCCCTTCGCCACCAAATCGTCGATGAGGATTCCGGTATAGGCTTGCGTGCGATCAAGCACCACCGGCTCGCGGCCCTGAACGTATCTTGCGGCGTTGATCCCGGCCATGATTCCCTGGCACGCCGCTTCTTCGTATCCGGAAGTCCCGTTGATCTGCCCGGCGAGAAACAAGCCGCGCACGCTCTTCACATGCAGCGCGCGATCGAGTTCGGTCGGATCCACCGAATCGTATTCGATCGCGTACCCGGGCCGGATCATCTCGGCGTTCTCGAGTCCTGGGATCGAATGCACCACGGCCGTTTGCACGTCGATGGGCATCGACGTCGACATACCGTTCACGTAAATCTCGTTGGTGTCGACGCCTTCCGGCTCGAGGAAAATCTGGTGGCGCGTCTTGTCCGGAAATTTTACGATCTTGTCTTCGATCGACGGACAATAGCGCGGACCGATGCCGGTAATTTGTCCGCTGTACAGCGGCGACTTGGCGATGCTCGCCTGCAAAATGCGATGCGTTTCTTCAGTGGTGTACGCCACGTAGCACGCCACTTGTTCTCGCTCAATCTTTAGAGTCCGAAACGAAAAAGGAACAGGATCGGCATCGCCCGGCTGCTTCTCGAAGCGCGACCAATCGATGGATCGTGCGTCCAGGCGCGGCGGCGTGCCGGTCTTCAGTCGCGCGGTGCGGAGTCCAAGCTGCTTTAGCGCTTCACCAAGCAGAACCGACGGCGGCTCGCCAGAACGCCCGGCGGGATACGTCGTTTCTCCCACGTGGATCAGTCCATTCAGGAATGTTCCGGTGGTCACAACCACGGCGCCCGCGCCGATCGTGCGGCCGTCACGCAGTTTGACGCCCCGCAAGGTGCGATCTTTGTTCGTATTTTCTTCGATCACAAGATCGACCACTTCGGCCTGCTTGATCTTCAGCCCCGGCTCGCTTTCCAGGACTTGGCGCATCTTCACGCGATATTGCTTCTTGTCGCATTGCGCCCGGGGCGACCACACTGCGGGACCGCGAGACGTATTGAGCAAGCGGAACTGGATCCCCACGGCGTCGGTGACGCAGCCCATGATTCCGCCGAGCGCGTCGACCTCGCGCACCAAGTGTCCCTTGGCGATTCCGCCGATCGCGGGATTGCAGGACATCTGGGCGATCAGGTCGAGGTTGATGGTCGCCAGCACAGTGGAGAGTCCCATGCGCGCGCACGCCATCGCTGCTTCGCAACCGGCGTGGCCGGCGCCGACAACAATCACGTCGTAGGATTCGCTGAAGGCTGGAGACATGGGAACGCCATCTATTCTACCGCGAACGCGCGAAGGGTTAGTAACCCATCGGGGTTTCCCCTATCGAGAATCGCAATTTAACCCGATTGAAGATTCGGTGAAGCTAGGGTCAAGATGGATACGGTGTTTACCGCGCCAGAATTGATAGGCCAATTGGCACTACATAAGTACGTCAAGTGTGTCGAATGCAATGGCATCGGCGTGATCACGCTGTCGCCGACGCCGGGAATCGACGCCCGCGTCGATTTCTGCCCATCCTGCCAGGGATTGGGACGTATTGAGGACGAGCAGCTCCTGGATCTGGAGAGCGATCCGGAGAGCGCTCCCGAGCCGGCTCAGGCCGCCAAGGCTGGAGCTTGACCTAAGAGTTTCACATTCGCTCAACGCCAACCTGGATTATCATGCTGGAACATGAACTTTCAGTTCGAAGCGATTTCCGGGGTGTTCGTCCTGCGCGTCTCGGGTGACATGCGCATTTGGGGCCGGCGCGACGCCGAGCAGCAACGCTTGGTCGCGCTGCTGCGCGCGCAAGAAGAGCTGCCTAAAAACATGGTGCTGAATTTGTCGGGCGTGAAGCAGATCGATTCGCTCGGCGTGGGCACACTGGCGCGCGTGGTCGTCGAGTGCAGCAAGCAACACATCAAGCTGCGCGTGATTCTTCCCGACGGCGTGCCGGGAAAAGTCTTGAAGATGGTTCACATCTTCGATGCGTTTCCCGCTTTTGGGGATGAATCAGCGGCGGTCGCCGACGCGACGCCGGCTCCGTAAAATCACTCGCGGCACTTGTACCCGACGCCGCGCACCGTCACGATCAATTCTTCGTCCGCGCCGAATTTCTTGCGCAGCGAACTGATGTGTACGTCCACGTTCCGATCGGTCACGATGCATTCGCCGGCGGTGATGCGCTCGACCAGTTGATCGCGCGTAAAAACGCGGCCCGGGCTCGAGGCCAGCGCCTGCAGCAAGCGGAATTCCGAGAGCGTCAGGTTGAGCACCTTGCCGCGCAGCCACGCCTGATAGCGTTCCGTATCGATGAGCAACGGTCCGTGCGAAATACGCGACGATTCCACTTCCCCTGGCTTCGTTTCCGCGCGACGCAACACCGCACGCACGCGGGCGGCGAGTTCTTTCGGACTAAAAGGTTTGGTCACGTAATCGTCGGCGCCCATTTCGAGACCGAGCACGATGTCGGTTTCTTCGCCTTTCGCCGTCAGCATCACCAAAGGGATGCGTTTGGTGGCGCGATTCTGGCGCAACGCCCGGCAAACTTCCAGACCTTCCATGCCGGGCAACATAAGGTCCAGCAAGATCAGCGATGGATGGTTGGAGGATGCTTCTTGGAGTCCGCGTTCGCCGTCGCGCGCCGAAGCGACGCGAAAGCCTTCGCGCTCCAAGTTGTATTGCACGAGTTCGACAATGTCCGGATCGTCTTCAATGAGGAGGAGAGATTCCTTGGGCATCGAGGTTGAGATTAGCACAAACGCGGCGCGGCTGTATTAAGTCACCGTAAAGGTAAGTGGGCCAGTTTGTCTTGCCGTTCGATCCCGCAGGGATCGGAGCTTGTAGCCGGTGGTTGAGCGTTTTTTGCGATGCCACCGGTTCACCGAACAAAAACGGTTCTCGATCCCGGAGCGGATCGCAGCGTCCGTGGCCTTGGCTGCGATCCCGCTCCGCGGGATCGACTTGTGTTGGGCGAGTTAACCGGTGGTATCGCAAAGAACGCTCAACCACCGGCTACAAGCTAGCATCCCTACAGGATGCATGACCATTTAGACGTGAGCGGCTATCCCCGTAAAGGCGATTGCTATTTTCCCGGCGCCCGGCGCTTCAGTTCGTCAAAGAAGTTCAGCAGGAAGGTCAGGTGCCGGGGAAGACTCTGTCCTTCCCCTTCTTCGGAAAGCAACGCCATCACCCGCTTGCCGTCCGGCGCCACGTCATAGCTGATCCCGACGGTCGGAACATACCGTAGCTTTACAGGCGACCACGCCCGTGGTGTTCCTGGCACAAACACGTTGCCTTTCGCCGAGTAACTCGCTGCCATCAATGTTCCATCGGTCTTCGCAAAGAAGATCTCGGTCTTCGACCACCGCGGCCAGACGCCGCCATCGGTCGAGACTTGCCAGCGCCCGCCGGGACCGGGAAACGGCCGCACATACACTTCTTGGATGCCCGATTCGTTCGAGGTGTAGGCCAGCCACTTGCCGTCCGGCGAGAAAACCGGATCGACTTCCGCGAAACTTGTGCTCACGAAAAGTTCCGGCTTGCCGAGCACAGGACCGGAAGCAGTCATTTCGAACGGCGCTGTAAAAATGTCCGGCTGGCCGTTGGACGCGTCATTGCGCGAGAACGCCAGCCATTTCCCATCAGGTGAAAACGAACTGGGAATCGGGTTGCGTTGTGTTTCCATCAGACGCACCGCATCGCCTGAGCCGTCGGCGCGAACCCAAAACATCCCCGCTTGTCCGCCCCGTGAGAAAAAAACGATCCCGCGGCCATCTGGAGTCCACACCGCACTCCCGTTGGCGCTGTTGGCCTTGTCCAGAACGCTCAGGCGAGAAGTCGCACCACGCTCCAGGTCTTTGATCCAGATATCGTCGGCGGAGCCGCTTCGCAAGCTATAAGCCAGGCGTTTGCCGTCGGGAGAAATCCGCGGTCCGGAGAATATACCGGCCGCGTGAAGCGGCTCGCGTTTGCCGGATGCGTCCAACCATTCCAACTGGGAAGGCTGGATGGCGTTGCCGGAGAAGTACACCAGCATGCCGGTATCGGAAAAATCGAAATCTCCGCCGCCCTGCGACGTGCTCGATACATCCTCCAGGATCGGCACCGAGGGCCCGGTGATACTCAGGCTCTTCAAATCGAATGGCGCGGCGAACAACGTGTTCTCGTGCTGATACACCAAATGACCGCTGGGCAAGTAACGCGCGGAGAAGCCTCCGGTGCGAAGTGTTTTCGTCTCTCCGGTCTTCAGCGACACGACTTCGATTTTCGCATCGTTGTAAATCGGTCCCAAAGCGCCGGCGGTAAACAAAACGGCTTGGTTTCCCGGCAACACTTGCGGCCAGCGATGAGTCTGCTCGCCGTCCTGGAATTTCGTGATCGGCGTAGGAGTGCCGCCATCGGCGGAGATGCGCATCAACCCGATGGTGCTGGATGGAACATACACAATGTAGCCGTCATCGCCCCAACTGGCGCCGCGGAAATTACCGGCGTCGCAGAGAGTTACGGCGGCCCCGCCGTCGACGCTGATCTTCTTCATTTTTCCATCTGCGAAAAATCCGATCCAATGGCCGTCGGGTGAGAAAAAAGGCGACAACGCGTCTTGCGTTCCCGGAAGCGGCGTGACTTGCGATTGATTCAGAAGACGCGTGCCGAGTTGCGCCTTGCCATCCTTGCCTTGAAACGAAAGCGCCAAGCGTGTGCCGTCGCGCGAGATCGCAAACATCGATCCGCCGCGTGGCCGCGCCAGCGCCGCGTTGTCGCCGACTTCGGCATTGAGGCGAATCATCGGCGCGGGCGCAGTTGGTCGCGCGAGTCGCCACGCCATCGCGAGTGTGGCGATCGCAAGCGCAGCGGCGACGATCCACGGAAGCAGAGACTTTTGCGGCGCGGCTGCGGCCACCGCGGCGGGCGCTGCCTCAACCGGATTCGCCAGATATTTTTCAATCGCGATGCGCGCTTCGCCTATATCGCGCAGGCGATTTTTCAAATTGCGATCGAGGCATCGCGCCAGTAAATCGCGCACCGGCCGCGGGACTTCAGGGAGATCGAGCGACACCGGCTCTTTCAGCACCGACGCCATGGTGTGCGCCGCGCTCTCGCCGTCAAAGAGTCGCTTGCCGGTAAGCAATTCCCACAAGACCACGCCGAACGACCAGGTGTCCGCGCGACGATCCACCGGTCTTCCGGCGGCTTGTTCGGGACTCATGTACGCCGCCGTACCGAGGATCACGCCGGCGCGCGTGGCGGCGAACGAAAGTGTCGGTGAATTGGAAATGTCGGTCGACGCGGGCGAATCATCCATGGCTTTCGCCAAGCCAAAGTCCAAAACTTTCACCACGCCCTGGGGCGTCACCTTGATGTTGGCCGGCTTCAAGTCGCGATGGACGATGCCTTTTTCGTGCGCTGCTTCCAGTGCGTCGGCGACTTGTCGCGCGACCTGCAACGCTTCGTCGACAGGCATGGGTCCGTACGGCGACGCTCCGGGGACAAACTCCATCACCAAGGCGGAACATTGTCTGGTCGCATCGCTCCCGCGATGCTCTTCCATGCCGTAAATCTGCGCAATGTTGGGATGATTGAGCGCCGCCAGCGTCTGCGCTTCGCGTTGGAATCGCGCCAAGCGATCGGGATCGTTGGCTAAGGCGTCAGGCAATACTTTGATCGCCACTTCGCGATTCAGCTTCGAGTCGCGCGCGCGATACACCTCGCCCATGCCACCCGCGCCGATGGGCGCGAGGATTTCGTAGGGTCCGAGGCGAGTGCCGGGGTCCATGCGGCCCTACGCAGGTTCCAACTCAGGGATAGGCCGATGCGCGACGAGGCTGTAAAGCACGTCCGGGCAGAAGTCGACGTCGTTGGGCCAGACAATCGTACCGGCTTCGCTATCCACCTTAACTTGTTTAAAGAAGTTGATGTCCTCGAGCGGCGCGAAGACGCCTCCGCGGCCGACGACGCGGTCCTTGAAATCGACTTCGCCGGCGGTCCCATCCGTGAAGGTCAACTCCAAGCGGTAGTCCCTTACGTAGCGCGCTTTGGTGATTCTTGGAAGCATCTGTTCTTCATCTTATACGAGAGGATCGATCTTTTGGATTCCTTGCTCGCTTCTCAAGCGATTCCAATTATCTCGGATTTCGCGTTGGTGAACCGCCGCCCATTCAAGAACCATCGACACAGCTCGCGACGGCAGACCAGAGCCGGCGTAGCCGGCGGCATATTGTAGCCCACAGCGCAAGCTGTGGGTTACCGTGTCGCAAACGGAAGCTCGCGAAGCGAGCGACATAAATCATCCGGAGCCTTTATGCCGCCCGCATTCGCGGGCTTGCTCCGTAATTCCTATTCACCCACAGCTTGCGCTGTGGGCTACAATACTCCGCCAGCTTCGCTGGCTCCGCTGCGCCCCGGCATCAGCAACTTCGCATCCTAGCACAGGGAGTGCGGCGGTTGTCGCCGTACTCCAAGACTACGCCGTGAGTTGCGGATTTAACGTCGGCGATCCCTTCACCAAGCGATAGCCGAACGCCCCGAGACCCACGCACATCGTCAGGAAATGCAGGATCGTGCCCACGGCGTACGGCAAGTTTGTAGCGAAGAAGAACACCGCCAGTCCCACAAACAGCGCCAGCAGCACGTCCTGACGGCTGTGCGAACCGCGTTGCAGCATCGCTTGACCCACCATGGCGCCCACGAAAATCTTGGCGAAGTAGAATCCCACCAGGTAGAGCATCAGCACCAACAGGCCGATCGGGATTCCCACCAGCGTCGCGCAGATCAGCGCGATCGCCACCGGCGTCGCCACCATGATCGCAAATCCCAGGCCGAGGCTGCGGCCCAGCGATCCCGCCGTCGCGCCCACCGCGTCCACGGTGTCGCGATAGAATTTCGGGCACAGCAGCAACAGCAGCGTGCCGGTCAGCATCGCCGCCAGCAATTGCACCATTTGCCAGAAGTAAAACTTGCCGCTGACGTAACGCGAATTGTCGTCGGCGGACTCGCGACTGTGCTTTTCGATCGATTGCTTGCCGGCGATGCGCGATCCGCTCTCGATCCGCACGCGCTCGGGATGTTCGAGATGCGCCTCGAGATCGCCGCCAATCACCGCGCCCGCGTTCACCGTGAGATCGTCGCCGTACATTTTGAAGTTCTGACCCACTTTTCCGCTGATTTGCGATTTCCCGGTGAAAACCATCGCGTCGCGCTCCACTTGACCCGCCACGTCGCAATCGGCCGAGAAGTTGAGCAAGTTCCCACCAATCGTGCTAGAAGTCGCGCCGCGAAATTCCTGCGACCACGAATACACGCTGCCGCCGATCTTGCCGCCCAGCGAAAGCCATTGCGAAAACGAAATCACGTTGCCGGTCACCGTGCCGTTAATCTCGGTGATCTGGGTGCCCGCGGCGACGTCGCCTCTCACCGTGCCGTTGATCACCAGCTTGCGTCCGCCGAAAATCACGTCGCCGTTCACGTCGCCGTCGATCACCGCGCTTTCTCCGCCGATCATCAACGTGTCGTTGACCACTTTGCCGCGTTCCAGCGTGAAGCTTCCGTTCCCCAGTTTGTGGATTTCCACCGCGTGCGCTTTCGGCGCGGCCACACCGGCGAGCACCACGCCGGCGATCACTTGCAGCATGGCCAAGGAATGGCCGCGAGTGGGCCGGCGCTTGGCCAGCCAATATCCCACGCCGGCCAACGCCAGCGCGATCACGACGGAAGCGATTGCGGTCAACAACCAAGGCAACATAGCGGCTCCTTTATTCACCACGTAAAACACACCGGTGAAAAACAAATTCATCTGCGCGGTCCAATTCGCCGGATTGATCCAATCGAGCGCCGCCGAAACGGGCTCCAGCAATCCCAGTTGCGACAATCCCCAGTGACCCAAGCCCACCAGCACCGCGCGCAAGCTCAGGATCACGCCGGCCGCCGCGCCCAACGCGCCCAGGATCAGGCGGGAGGGCGAGGCGGGCTGCCACTCGGGCAGCGTGTCGAGCTCGTTGCGCGTTTCGGCCATCATCACGGCGATCGCGCCAACCTCGCCGCGCAACGCGTGGACCATCGCCCGGCAACTCGCGCAAGTCTCCAGATGCGCTTCGATGGCGCGCGTCTCTTCGGCTGGCGATTCGCCGTCGACGTAAACGGAATAGGCGAATTCAGAAAAGCAATTCATAGGGTCTCGCTTTGCTCGACGGGGGCCAAAAACGAGGCCCGAGCCGAAAGGCCCGAGGCCCGAGTCAAAAACCTCGTGGCTCGGGCCTCGTTCTTATCTTCTTCAGTTCTGACCGTAGTTCCTTCTTCCCTCTAAAAATGAGCGTAGCCACGTGATTGCGTTTCAATCCCATGGTCGCGGCGATCTCGTCGTAGCTCAATTCGCTGTCGTAACGCAGCACCAGCGGAATTCGGTATTGATCCGGCAACCCGGCCAACGCCTTACGCACGTCGTCGCGTCCCGCTTCGGCGACCATGCGATCGGCGATATTCGGCGCGGTTTGGCTGGTCCACGACTCGCTCCAGCTTTCCTGGAAAAAGTTCGCCTCGGCGTCGTCCTCCGCCTTCGGCGCGGCAAAGATCCGCGATTCCAAACCACGCCTCCGCAGTTGATCGACGCAGTAATTGCCGGCGACGCTGAGCAGCCACGGCAAGAAGCGCTGCTCCGGATTGTACGATCCCGCAACGCCTTGGAATGCTCTATGCACTTTGAGAAACACCTCACTGGTAGCGTCTTCGGCGGCTTCGCGGCTGGCCAGCATGTGCCGGCACAAACCGTAGACGCGCCGCGCCGTCAGACCATAAAGGTCCGAGAACGCCCCTTGATCTCCGCGGGCCGCCTTTTGCGCCAGGCTTTGAAGTGTGTCTTCCGCCATGCTGGACATTCTTCCAAGCTCCGGGTGCCGAGCCGTTTGCCGAGGGAGCGCCGTTGCGGTCCGCGGATCAGCCGTCAGTTCAGCCGTCACCTGGAGTAATACGGATTTGCTATATCAAAGATTACAGGGATTTTCGGTCGTGGCTCAATTCGAATTCGATCCCTGTCGCACTTGTGAGCCACTCGTCTGCGCAGCCGCTTTGTATCTTTTTTGTATCAGGGCACGGCTTCAGCCGTGCCGACCCAGACGTTTGGAAATAGTGGGCTTTAGCCCCCGGCAAACAACGGCTGATCCACAATCTTGCCAAGTACAAAGCCACAGGGGCTAAAGCCCAGGAACAAGGCTTGCTGGCGGCACGGCTGAAGCCGTGCCCTGATACAAAGCATACCTACTGCAAGGGTTCGATTTCGGCAAGTCCTGTGATCGGAATTCAAATTGAGCCACCACCGGATTTTCGTCTATCGGCTATAATCGGCCCCAATCGGTGAAAGGATCCAAATGCCTCGACATTTCCTCTGGGAACGAATTCTTCTGGCCGTCACGATTGCCGTCGTTGCCCACGCGAACGGCCAAGCCCTGATCCGAACATTCGCCGGCGGCGGATCGCCGTATTTCTACCCGAACATGGCGGCGCTCGGCGCGCCGCTCGGCGCAGTTTCCGGAGTGGCCGCGGACGGCGCCGGGAATCTATATATCGCCGATCCGACGCTGCATGTCGTCTCGAAAGTATCGTTGAACGGCACGCTCACGCTGATCGCCGGCAATGGGACCAAGGGATTTTCCGGCGATCAAGCATTGGCCTCCAACGCGGTCCTGAACTCGCCGCAAGGCGTCGCTGTGGATCAAACGGGCAATGTGTATATCGCCGACACCGGCAATAACCGCATCCGCAAAGTGTCGGCGACAAGCGGCTTGATCACCACGATCGCCGGCGGAGTGGATTCGGGATCCAGCGGGAACGGCGGACCTGCCGTGAACGCGCTTCTGAATGCCCCGGCCGGTGTCGCGGTGGACACCTCGGGAAATGTCTACATCGCCGACACGGGTAACAACCAAGTCCGCATGATCAACTCGTCCGGCACGATCAGTGCGATCTATAAGGGCGGATCCGGCCCGCGCGGCGTGGCCGTCGATTTCTACGGAAATGTCTATATCGCCGACACCGGACATCACAGGGTGATTGAAATCCAGGCGCCGGTCGGGGCCATCGTTTCAGTCGCCGGTACTGGACTCCCCGGATTCGGCGGGGACGACTCGCCGGGCGCCACTTCCGTGCTCAACACGCCGATCGGCGTGGCCGTCGATCAACTCGGAACGTTGTACATCGCCGACAGCCAGAATCAACGCATCCGCAAAGTCGCGCGACCCAGCACACAGTACGTGACCACGACAATTGCGGGAAATGGATTCGCTGGATTCTCGGGCGACGGCGGCCCCTCGACGATCGCCAGCTTGAACGTTCCACTCGGCGTCGCGGTCGATCCCAGCGGCAACGTTTATATTGCGGATTCGCTGAACGATCGCGTGCGGAAGGCGGACTCGGCGGGAACCATCAGCAGCGTCGCCGGCGGCATCGGTCCCTCTTTCTCCGGCGACGGGGTGACACCCTTCAGCGTCCGGCTCAGTAACCCGAGCGGCATGTCCATCGTTTCTGAGCAGACCGAATTTGGTCCCTTCACGACCGTCTACATCGCTGACACCGATAACAATCGCATTCGGCAGGCGGATGGCTCCGGCACGATCGTCACAATCGCCGGCACAGGGATCGCGTCCTACTCCGGCGACGGCGAACCGGGCGTTGCGGCAAGCCTCAATGGGCCCAAAGGAGTATTTGCGGATTCCTCGGGCAACGTTTTTGTAGCCGACACGGGGAATCATCGGATCCGCAAGATCAACAGCGCCGATTTCATCACCACGGTCGCGGGAAACGGAACGGCGACATATGCAGGCGACGGCAGTTCGGCCGACGCGTCATCGTTGAGCAAGCCCTCGGCCGTGATCGGCGATTCGGCCGGAAATCTTTTCATCGCCGATACCGGCAATCACGTGATTCGCAAAGTGAACCCGGCGGGCATCATCTCTACGATCGCGGGAACGGGCAAGTCCGGCTTCGCCGGAGACAGCGCTTTGGCGACCAACGCGCTTCTCAACAGTCCCTCGGGATTGGCGCTCGACGCGGCCGGCAACCTTTACATCGCCGACACACAGAACAATCGCGTCCGCAAAGTCGATCGCAATGGAATCATTTCGACGGTGGTTGCGTCGTTGACGCCCACCGGCCTGGCCTTCGACACGACCGGCAACTTATATATTGTCGAAAACGGCGGAAATCGCGTCCGCATGATGAATTCGTCCGGCGCCGTTTCGACGGTGGCGGGAAACGGCGGCCCCGGATATTCCGGCGACGGCGCACTCGCCGTCAATGCGCAACTCAATGGTCCATTCAGCATCGCTTTCGACATCGTTGGCAATCTATATATCGCCGACGCCGCCAATAATGCGGTCCGCGAAGTTTTCCTGCCCGTGCCCTCCATGGTGGCGACGCCGGCATTCGATGTTTTCGGCGCGACCGTGGGAACCAAGAGTGCCGCGCAGACCACAACGCTGTATAACGAAGGCGAAGTGGTAGTGACGATCTCCAGTATCGCCACCACAAGCGGTAGAGATTTTCAGCAAACCAACACCTGTGGAACGAGCATAGCCGTGGGAGCATCTTGCACCATCAGCGTGGTGTTCGCGCCTCAAACCGCCGGTGCGCAAGCCGCCTTCCTAACGATAACTGGCAACGCCGGTTCTCAGTCGTACCTCCTTAACGGCGTTGGAATCGCACCAATCGCTCCAGCGATCTCCTCGAGCGGCGTGACCAGCGCGGCAAGTTTTCAGCCGGGCTTGATTCCCGGTGGACTGGTCTCCGTGTTTGGACAGAACTTCGCCGCCGCTGCGGCCGGCGCGAGCACGTCCCCGTTTCCCACTACGCTCGGCGGAGTGCAGGTGACGATCAACGGCATCGCCACGCCGATCTTTTATGTGAGTCCCACGCAGATCAACATTCAAGCGCCGTCCGACTTGAAGCCGGGAATCCCGGCCAGCGTCGTGGTGACGGTGAACGGCGTGTCCGGCACGGCGACGAGCGTCGGCGTGAACGCCGTGCAACCGGCGATCTTCACGCTCGGCGGAACCTTTGGAAACCAAGGCGCGATCTTGTTGGCCAATACAAATACTTTCGCGATGCCGGTGACGCCGGGCATAGCCAGCGCGCCCGTGCATGTAGGCGACTTTGTTTCGATTTTCTGTACCGGCTTGGGAGCGACCACGCCGGGCGTGAGCACGAATTCGCCGGGACCGAGCAGTCCGCCCGCGCTCGCGGCCACGGCGGTGACGGCAAGCATCGGCGGGCTTCCCGCGACGGTCAGTTTTGCGGGCCTCGCGCCGGGATTCATCGGCTTATATCAAGCAAACGCACAGGTGCCCACAGGCGTCGCGGCGTCGAGCGCGGTACCGGTGATCCTGACGCAATCCGGAGTGCCGAGCAACACCGCAACCATCAGCGTGCAGTAGCGCAGATTACGCACTCAAATCCGACCGCCCCAAGCTTCTCGTACACCTTACTGGAGGGTTGGGAATGTCTACCAAAATTCGTCTGGGCATTTTGTGTGTCTTCGTATTCGCATCCGCTGTCTTCTTTGGACGCGGCTTGTTGCGCTCGCAATCGGCGACCACGTCCGCGGGTCCCGGGCCGAGCATGCTTCCGCCGCAATTTCAACATCAGTTGGGCGATGCCACGGCGGGTCAAGGAACTTTCCGATTCGAAACGTTCGGCAATCAGAAATTCTGGACCGATGCCATGCAGCTTCCGCAAGGAATCGCGGCCGCCGGCGTCACGCCGCTGCAAGCTTTGCAGTTGGGACTCAATGTCAACGCCGCCAATCTGAATTCCGCCACCGCGACGGCGCTGGTGAACGCCCTGAAGCAAGTGCAGAGCGGCACCGATCCTTCCAAGACCGCGCTCGGCGACCCGACGGTCACGCTTTCGCTGATCAATCAGCAAGCGGTGATCGGCGTCGTGGCGTTCGATTCCACAGGAACCGTGAAAACGCCCGGCAACACCGGCACGTTGAACATCGCCGGCGGCGATCGCGTGGGACTCACGTGCGCGCTTTGTCATGCCATCACCGACAACAGCGTGCTCCCGCCGACGCCAGCCTTCAAGACCACCGGTTCCGTCGGAAACGAAGTTGACGGACGCGCCAATCACGCCATCGATGTCGGCACGATTCTCTCGGTGTCGCTGCGGCCGCTCGCCTACTATCCGATGTATCAACTTCAGTACAAGGCTTTGAACAACGCCACCGTCGGCCGTGGAGCGTTTCCGGGACTGCTTACAAACACCGCCGTGAGTCCGGCCGTGTTCCCGACCAACGCGCAAGTGGTGCAATATCTCACCGGCACCGACTCCACCACCGGCCAGCGCTACTATCCCATCGGACAATTTGATGCGTTTCCCGACGGAATCGGAAATCCCACGCACATCCCCCCGCTGTTCCGCGCCGATCTTTCTGCGCCTTGGGGCGACGACGGCGCGGTCGACATTCTCGACAATTTCAACAACACGGTTTACACCGTGAGCCTCGATCCCACGTCGCTGCTCACGCCGGGCGGCAAGGAATTTCTGCACATCATCGCCGGGCCCGTCGGTGACGAAATTGCCGCCGACTACGAAAGCGTCCTGCGGCAAATCGGCGTGATCCCCGCGGGCGCGTCCGCGACGTCGGTGCTGCCTTACGTCGCCGCGACGGATTATCTGGAGCCGGCGGTTGATGCGTCAACGGTTGGGCGGCGCGTGGACAATACGAAGCTGCTCAACTTGAATGCGTATTTGAACAGCTTGCAAGCGCCCGCGCCGGGCGCGTTCAACGCCACGATGGCCGCGGCCGGACAAACGGTGTTTTCCACGGCGGCTTCGGCGGGCGGCGGCGGATGCACCGGATGCCACCAACTCGATCCCAACAAATTCGTGCCCACCAACATCGTGCCGATCACGCGTTTGTATCCCGGCTACAATCCCACGGTGGTGTTTCAGCGGAATGCGCCGCTCGACGCGATCCAAAAGTCGTTTGGCGGCCCGAGTCCGTACTTCGATAATCGCTTGGTGGTTGTCGACGCCAGCCGCTCGGGCGGCGTTCGCGGCATGGGCTTGCCGATGAAACTCGATTTGGCGCGCCGCACCGCGCTGTTGAGCGACGACGAAATCGTCTCGACCAACGGAACGTTCGATGACGCCGCGGATCAAATGATGAATCCCTCGCGGCGCAACGCGCAAGCCGCGCATCCCTTCTTCATCGCCGACGCCACGGCGCGCGCGCAAGTAATCGAGTTCATGAAGAGCCTGGGAACATCCACCGTTGGCTTCACCGCCGCGGGCGTGGCCAACGAAGCCAGTTACATGACCGGCGCCGTCGCCCCCGGCGAAATCATCGCGATTTCCGGCACGGCATTGGGTGTGCCGCTGCAGCAAGCGTCGATGCAAAACACCAGTGTTTCGTTCGACGGCACCGCGGCAACGCTGCTTTCGGTGACGTCGACGCAACTCACGGCGATCGTTCCGTTCAACATTGCCGGACAAACGTCCACGGTGTTGACGATCACCGCGAACGGACAGAAAGCGCCGGCCTTGACGCTGCCGGTCGCCGCGGCGATGCCCGGAGTTTTCACGATGAATCAAGCCGGCAACGGGCCGGCGGCGGTGATCAATCAAGACGGCTCGATTAATTCACCAAGTAATCCGGCGCCACGAGGAACGGTGGTGTCGATCTACATGACGGGCACGGGCCAGACGAATCCCGCGGGTGTGAACGGCGCGGCGGTCTCGTCGCCCTTGCCGCAAGTGATCGCATCGGTGACGGCGACAATCGGCGGCGCGGCGGCGCAGGTGGTGTACGCGGGCGGCAGTCCCGGTCTGTACGCGGCGGTGACGCAGGTGAACGCGGTGATCGGCGCGGGCGCGACGACGGGCGGCGCTGTACCGGTGGTCGTGACGGTTGGCGGCGTGTCGAGTCAAGGGGCGGTTACGATCGCCGTGAAGTAATTTGGAGTGCGGCGACTTGTCGCCGCTTTGGTAGCCCGCGGCTTGACGCGGGCCGATCTCCAAGTTCTTAAAAACGGGCGCGCGAGTCAAGCCTCGCGCGTCGAAAAGCGGCGACAAGTCGCCGCACTCCAAATGTAATTTTTTTCGTTTGACATTCGCGAATATTAAACGTAGACTTAAACCTTCATATCGCTGCCCTGTGTTTCCGCAGTTGTAAATTCCGCCTGAGAAGTTCGAGGTTCCGATATGTCCCTCCCCGAAAGTAAGCGTTGCCCGCGTTGCGGGCAAGTCAAACCGTTGTCCGATTTTGCGAAAAATCGCCTGAAACGAGATGGCCTCCAGCATTGTTGTAAGACGTGTATGTACAAATTGCACCGCGCCGACTACGCACGTCGGGTAGAAACCCGCGACCGTCGCCGTTGGGAGCACAAGCGGAAGATCCGCCACATCCTGTACGAGAGCCGCGGCTGTAAGGTCTGCGGTGTCCGCGATCCCGAAGTCCTCGATTTTCACCATTTGAAGGACAAGAATTGGGCCGTCTCGGAAATGCGCGGGTACGCCTGGGACAAAGTGTTGAAGGAAATCGCGAAATGCGAGATTCTCTGCTCGAATTGCCATCGTCGACGGACGATGCGCGACAACTGGTGGGTGTGAAAGGATCAGTGCCGAGTGCTGAGTGCTGAGTCCTGAGTGAAAAACAACTCGCTCAGCACTCAGCACTCAGGACTCAGCACTGATTTCAGCTCCCTGGCAGGTGATACCCGCTACGCGCCAGCACGCGGCTCTGCGGATTCTTCGATTGCGCATCGTCGGCGAGTTGTACTTTGATGCGCCGCTCTTCGCCGGCCTTCCCTTTCGGCATCGCGTAATACAAGCTGTATCGCGCCCGCAATCGGTGCATCAGCTCGGTGAACTGCGCGCCGGCGTCATCGCCTTTCAGCAGATCGCCGCCGGTTTTCTCCGCGACGCCCGTCATGTTCTCGCCGTCCATAATCCACGCCATCGCCAATCCCGCGGGCGAAGGAGTGATGCGTCGCGCGACGAGCAGCGCGGTCTCCCCGGCGAAGCGGACTTGCAGGCCGCACAACACCGCGTCGGCTTCCCAAAGATTCTTCACCGCCGTATTTTTCTTGCCGGACATCTGTCCATGATTGTCGGTCACGATGACGATGGCGCGCCGGTGATCGCCGCGCGGCTGATGGCGGATGTAATCGGCCGCGTCGTTGATCGCACCGAGGATGTGCGTGCCGCCGAGGGTGCGCTGCAGCACGCGATCGTTGATGGCCGCTTCGATCGCCGACAGATCGTTCGTGAACGGCGTGATCAACTCGGTCTTGCGCCAGAAAATCATGACGGCGGCGCGGTCCCCGGGCTTCAACTCGGCGAGCGCCGCATGCGCCGACGCTGCGACCTTGCGCAACTTGGGCGCCATGCTACTGCTGATATCAAACAGCAACAGCACGTCGAGCGGGACTTCTCCTTGAGAGAAATACAAGATGTCCTGGGGCGATCCGTTGTCGAGGATGCGAAAGTCTTCCTTACGAAATCCGCCGAGGAGGCGGTGCTCGGCGTCGAGTACCTCGGCGTCGACTTTCACCAGCGCGACGTCGCTCTTGAAGACCGGCGCATCTTGTTTGTCCGCGGCGCTCTGCGCAGCTTGCGCGGCTACCGAAATGGCCGTGAGCGTGATGACGAGATACAGCTTCCGCATCCGCACATGATACGCCCGAAACGCACCTTGCGCGCGGTAATCCAATGGACTACACTGAGCAGGTGGCTCATCCTCCGCTCGTCACGGTGATCGAGACTCCCGAGTTTATCGCCAGGACACGGAAGCTGATGAGGGAGGACGAACGAGACGAATTGATCGCGTATTTATCGCGTAATCCGATGGCGGGAGACCTCGTTCCCGGCACCGGCGGAGTCCGCAAGCTTCGCTGGGCCTTGCAAGGAAGAGGGAAGCGCGGCGGGGCGCGCGTGATTTATTTTTTTCACAGCGTGGACGTTCCGCTGTTCGCTTTAACGGCCTTTGCCAAGAATGATCGCAGCGACCTCTCTCAGCAGGAGCGCAACGATTTCCGGCGATTGACCAAGGTCCTCATTGAACCATTTAGGAGAAACATTCCATGAGCAAGGCGGGAGAAAGCATTCGGAAGGGTCTCGAGGAAGCGATTCGATATGCCCGCGGCGAGGCGAACGAAGGGTATCGTGTCCACGTTCCCGAGCGCATCGACGTGAAAGCGATTCGCGAACGCTTGCGAATGACGCAGCAGTCGTTTGCGGCGCGATTCGGTTTCAGCGTCAACACGCTACGCCACTGGGAACAAGGCACCCGCCAGCCGGAAGGACCCACGCGGGCATATCTGTTAGTGATCCAGCGTGACCCCAGGGCCGTGGAAAAAGCGTTGCGCGCGGCTTGAGCGCCAGATATTTCAAGCTCGCAACGACTCCCAATCGCCGGGATCGGCGCCGGGAGACTCGATGTCGCCGATAATCCGTCCCGTGCCTTTCCTGTAGCCGAGGAAATTCTACTGGCGTTGTTTGACGGTTCGAATCGGCATGACTTGAGCGACGGGCTTACCGTTCTTGATTACAGTGACCGGGCGGACCGACTTGTGGGCGCGGTCGACAACCCTAACGCATTTGGTCTTCAGTTCGGATACGGTCGCGGGGTACTTTTCACTGCTAATTCTGGCGTTCGTAATTCAATCCTGCTACACTGGCGCGGCAGGTGAACATGAAAAAGGAACTATTCGCTGCGGCCGTTGTTATTGCGTGCTCGTTGACATCCTTCTGTTTCGGCCAAGAGACGCGTGAACTCTCCGAGCGCGCTCAGCAAGAATTGCATGACAACAACTTTCCCGCGGCCGAGCGCGATTTCCGCGAAGTTGTGAAGCGCGATCCGGCAAATCTGATCGGCAATTTCTTACTCGGGCAATCGCTGTTCCGCCAGGAGAATACGGCGAAGCGGCGACGTTCTTTCAGAAAGCACGCGACCTTCAAAAAGACGGCAAGGAACTCAACATCACGATGCAGCGCGTGCTGACCGACCAACTGGTGATGTCCTATGGAATCACCGGAGAGATGAAGAAGGCCCACGCACTGCTCGACGAAGCGATCGCCAAAGATCCCGACTACCCGCTGAACTATTACAACCGCGCCTGCGCCTACGCTGAGCAAGGCGAGAAGGCCAAGATGCTCGCGAATCTGGACATGGCGTATCAACGCAAAGACAAAGTCATCAAGGGTGAGAAACTGCCCGATCCCCGCGGCGATTCTTCGTTTCAAAAGTACGTTCGCGACCCGGACTTCGTGAGCTTGATGAAGAAGCTCGGCTTCAAGTAGTAATCCGGCCAGGGAAATAGAGGCACCGAGGCACCGAGTACACCGAGAAAACAAAGAAATGAGGAGTTCGAGCGCCTTCTCGGTGTTCTCCGTGTCTCGGTGGCTAATTTTTTTCTTCCCAAACCTTGACCTTTCGGTTATCATCATGAACGGAACCCGTGCAGACACTGTTGGTGTCTCCGTCGAGGGATCGTTGGGCGACGGCAACCAGGCCACCTGGGCTGGGAGGGATCCAAGCCGACTTGTTGTTCGTTTGATCTTGTGGGGTCAAAGGCTTCGGCCGCAGAGCCCCCAAAAAAGTGTGCTAACATTGGAGATCTCCCGCTGGCGTAGCTCAGTTGGTAGAGCTCCTGATTTGTAATCAGGCGGTCGTGGGTTCGATTCCCTCCGCCAGCTCCACTTTTTCGGAAAAACAAGTTCCGGGGCCCGAGTAGGAAAAGCGGCGTTCCAGGGCGCATGTTGACGCTCTGAAGCGAGGAAAGAAAAGCGTGCCGATGTAGCTCAGTTGGTAGAGCGCGTCCTTGGTAAGGACGAGGTCACCGGTTCAATCCCGGTCATCGGCTCCAGAGATCGGAGTGCTGAGTCCTGAGTGCTGAGTGCTGAGGGAAGAGACAACTCAGAACTCAGCACTCAGCACTCAGCACTGAGTTGAGGGCGGGAGTAACTCAGTGGTAGAGTCACAGCCTTCCAAGCTGTTGGTCGCGGGTTCGATTCCCGTCTCCCGCTCCAAAGAGCGAAGTGCTGAGTCCTGAGTGCTGAGTCCTGAGTAAGAGACGCCAACTCAGCACTCAGGACTCAGCACTCGGCACTGAAGTTCGGACAGGTGGCCGAGTGGTTAATGGCAGCAGACTGTAAATCTGCCCGTCTATCGACGTACGGAGGTTCGAATCCTCCCCTGTCCACCAGGAAGAAGAAGGGATGAGTCCTGAGTGGCTGAGTCCTGAGGAAAAACCTCAGCACTCAGGACTCGGCACTCAGGACTAAGTTTTTAACGGAGAGCGAAATGGGCAAAGAGAAATTTGATCGCAGTAAACCGCACGTCAACATCGGGACGATTGGACACATCGACCACGGCAAGACGACCTTGACCGCGGCGATCACCAAGGTGCTGTCGAAGCACGATCCGA